>Ga0247610_10002469_pt1 | contig 21244 bp, 13 predicted proteins | sample 174DNAGHGhighgp2_FD_193483 | JGI IMG/M metagenome (GOLD analysis project Ga0247610, IMG submission 193483) | Sheep rumen microbial communities from Palmerston North, Manawatu-Wanganui, New Zealand - 1742 DNA GHGhigh gp2 | ecosystem: Host-associated > Mammals > Digestive system > Stomach > Rumen...
GCAGGGGCAGGGCGAGCAGCAGCAGCGGCGGCCACAGGAGGCTGCCGAGGCTCAGTGCGGCGAAGGCATGGAATGTCTCGGCCTGCGGACGTTGTGCGTTGCGCGATGCGGCGATGTCCTCTGCCGACGACGAGGCCGCCGACGTGCGCAGCAGGCAGTGTATGGCCATCAGCAGGGCGAGTGCCGCAAGCAGCTGCCGCGACTTGTCGTGCATGAAGCCGCAGGCTGCCATGACGAAGAGCAGGAGAGCCGTTGGCATCTGCGAGCGCACGCGCAGCAGGGCATGGGCTGTGGTGGCCTCTATGCAGAAGTATGTCAGTGCTGTACATGCCAGCCATGCGTGCATGTAGGCCGTGGAGTATGTGCCTTGCGGCAGCCACCACAGCAACGTCGCCACCACACATGCCGCCGGCAGTGTGATGTTGCTCTCTGCGAGCCGGTTCTGGAATCTGCGCTTCACCGTCAGTGGTCTGAAGTGGCGTTACTCGTAGCTCTCAAGGTCGCGGCCTATGTCGCGGCGGAAGTACTGTCCCTCGAACTCTATGCGGCTGGCCACGTCGAAGCTGCGCTGAAGGGCCTCGGCACGGTCGGCGCCATAGCTGCTCACGGCGATGACACGTCCGCCGGCAGTGACGGTGCGCCCCTCGGCATCGACGGCCGTGCCGGCATGGAAGATGACGGACTCGGACTTGTGGGTGAGATGGGGGATTGTCATCACCTTGCCCTTCTCGTAGTGGCCGGGATAGCCGCCGCTGACGAGCATGACGCAGACGGCGGCGCGGGGGTCTGTCTCTATGCTGCGTGTGGCGAGGTCGCCCTGCGCCACGCCCTGTAGCAGTTCCACGAGGTCGGTCTTCAGGCGCAGCATCACCGTCTCCGTCTCGGGGTCGCCCATGCGGCAGTTGTACTCTATGACCTTCGGGTCGCCATCCACGTTGATGAGTCCGAGGAAGATGAAGCCTTTGTAGTCGAGACCCTCGGCGGCGAGACCTTCAATGGTGGGGCGCACGATGCGGTCTTCCACCTTCTGCATCCAGGCCTCGTCGGCAAAGGGCACCGGCGACACCGAGCCCATGCCGCCGGTGTTCAGACCTGTGTCGCCCTCGCCGATGCGCTTGTAGTCCTTGGCCTCGGGCAGGATCTTGTAGTCGTGGCCGTCGGTGAGCACGAACACCGAGCACTCTATGCCGCTGAGGAACTCCTCGATGACGACGCGTGCCGATGCCTGGCCGAACATGCCGCCGAGCATCTCGCGGAGCTCGCGACGGGCATCGTCGAGGGTGGGCACGATGAGCACGCCCTTGCCGGCACAGAGGCCGTCGGCCTTGAGGACGTAGGGCGGACGCAGTGTCTCGAGGAAGGCGAAGCCCTCCTCCAGCGTCTCGGGGGTGAAGGTGCGGTATGCTGCCGTGGGTATGCCGTGGCGTTGCATGAAGCCCTTGGCGAAGTCCTTAGAGCCTTCGAGCTGAGCCCCGGCCTTCGACGGGCCTATGACGGGAATGTCCTGAAGGGCGGGCGTGGCGGCGAAGTAGTCGTAGATGCCGTTGACGAGCGGGTCCTCGGGGCCCACGACGACCATGCCGATGCCGTTGTCGATGGCAAAGCGGCCGATGGCCTCGAAGTCGTTCACGGCGAGGCTGACGTTCTGTGCCTTAGTGCCGTTGTAGAGCTTCAGCAGTGATGTGCCGGCATTGCCGGGGGCGACGTATAGCGCCTTGAGGAGCGGCGACTGTGCGAGCTTCCACGCCAGGGCGTGCTCGCGGCCGCCGCCGCCGAGTAGTAGTATCTTCATAAGTTTCTTGTTGGGAATCTTGTGCTCTTGTCGTGACAGCACCGTGTCCAGGTCGGCCGCTGGCGTTTCGGCATAGGCATACTGGTTGATGCGCTTCAGCTTCTCGCTGAGCAGGAGGAGTTCTTCGAACATGGGCCTGCGATACTCGGGCATCAGGCCGCGATGGTACTGCCGCTTGTTGAACTTCATCCAGTTAAACATCGAGAGCTCGGAGGCCTTCCTGCGGGAGGGACGGTGCATGTTGGCGTTCATGAAGTTCATGATTTGTGTATAGACGCGCTCCCAGTGTTCGTTGGCTGTCATGATATGTGTGTGTTGTAGAGGGTTATGTGGATTAGCGTAGGTAATCGTCGAAATAGCGCGTGATGCGCTCGTGAAGGTGCACCTGGTCTGTGCCGAACATGTTGTGTCCGTCGCCGGGGTAGAGGAAGAGGTCGGGCTGCGTGCCGGCATCGATGCTCGCGCGTATGAATGATAATGTGTGCTGCGGCACGCATGTCGGGTCGTTGTAGCCCAGTATGATTTGCAGACGGCCCTTGAGGTTCTTGGCCTTGGGCAGCAGGCTGCTGGAGGCATAGCCCTCGGAGTTCTCCTCGGGGGTGTCCATGTAGCGCTCGCCGTACATCACCTCATAGTAGCGCCAGTCGATGACGGGGCCGCCTGCCACCCCGACCTTGAAGACGTCGGGGTACGAGCACATGAGGTTGGTGGTCATGAAGCCTCCGAAGCTCCAGCCATGCACGCCGAGGCGGTCGGCATCGACGTAGGGCAGCGTACGCAGGAAGTCCACGCCACGCATCTGGTCGGCCATCTCCTGGTCGCCGAGGTGGCGGAAGGTGGCCTGTTCGAATTCCAGGCCGCGGTACTGCGAGCCACGGTTGTCGAGCACGAAGATGACGTAGCCGCGCTGTGCCATGTATATCTCCCATCCGCGGAAGTAATAGCCGCGGGAGGCCTGGACGTTGTGGGCGTGGGGGCCGCCATAGACATATACCACCGTGGGGTATTTCTTGGCGGGGTCGAAGCCCACGGGCTTGATGAGGCGGTAGTAGAGGTCGGTCTGTCCGTCGGCAGCCTTGATGGTGCCGGAGGTGATCTCCGGCACGGCATAGCCTGCCCATGGGTCGGCGGCGTCGAGCAGCAGCTTGGCCCCGGCGCCCTTGCTGCGGGACAGGGGGTCGTAGCCCATCAGTGCCGAGGGGTCGGCCGTGGCGCCCTTGCCTGTGGGCAGGAGTGTGACACGGCGCGTCACCGTTGGCGACGAGTATGTGTCGATGAGCTGTGTGCCCTGGGCCGAGAGTGTCGCCGTGTGGACTCCCTCGCCGGCGCTGATGAGCTGCAGGCGTGGCTTGGCAGCAACGGCGGCGGCCCACACGGTGTGGTGCAGCGGGTGGGTGACGTTGCCGGTGAAGATGGCTGTCTTGGACTTGCGGTTGAAGCCCACGAAGTCGCGGACCTCGAAGTCGCCGGGAGTGAGGAGGGTTACGGCATAGTGGTCGCACACCGTGCCTCCGCCACCGGCATTGCGCCATTCGGGGTACATCGGGCGTGCGAGGTCTATGAGGTATAGGTGGTTCCAGTTGTCGCGACGGCTCTGCATGACGGCCTTGCTCTTGTCCCATGGCAGGAAGGCCAGCGTGTGCAGAGGCTCCACGTACTTGGGATGGCGCTCCTCGAGGATGGGCTGACGGCCCTTCGTGCCCGTGGCGGCATCGTAGGCGAAGAGCTGCATGTGGTCCTGGCTGCGGTTGAGCTCGAAGACGTAGAGTGTCTGTGCGTCGGGCGACCACGAGAGGTTGGTCATGTAGTCGGTTTTAGGCTTGGGGTTCTGCAGCCAAAGGGTGCGGTCGGCGGCGACGTCATACACGGCCACGCTGACGTCCTCGCTCTCGCAGCCCGCCATGGGGTACTTATCGACGTATGTCTGTGCGATGCGCTTTGTGATATCCACCTGAGGGTATGACGGTATGCGGCTTTGGTCCTTGCGGTAGAATGCCAGGCGCGTGCCGTCATCGCTCCAGAAGAGTCCGTTGGTGATGCCGAACTCGTCGCGGCTCACGCTGTGGCCATAGACGATGTCGTCGGAGCCGTCGTCGGTGAGGCGGCGGCGTGTGCCGTCGGCCAGCTGCACATACACGTCAGAGCCTATGCAGTAGGCCAGGTTGCGGCTCGCGGCGTTCCATGTCAGCTCGTCGGCACCCTCGGCGATGTCGGCCTGCCACACCACGGTCTTGGCGCGGAAATCCACGAGCACGATGCGGCGTGGCGTCTGCACCTTGACGATGGGTTTGCCGGGATAGGGGAACTGTGCCTGTGTGGCGGCGCGCAGCGTCGTCTCGCCGATGATGGCGTTGATGTCGTCGGTGGTGAAGAGCGTCGTCTCCGTGGTGCCGTTGACGGCCTTGGCCTCGTCAACGGTGAGTCGCACGGCTGTGTCGCCCCACCACTCGGTGAAGATGTACTCGGGTTGCAGGTTCCAGAATGTGGAACCTCCCGACATGAGGTCGTTGAGCGTGAAGCTCTTCAGCGTCTGTGCTGTCATTATCGTGCCGGCGAGCAATGCCGCAAGAAGTATCGTGGGTCTTTTCATTGTCGTTAAGCGTTGATGTGGGCCGTGCGAAGGCATTGACGCCGCACCCACCTAATAAGCCACCGTGCAGCCTATGCCCAGGCTGCGTACGCGTGCCGCTATGGCGTCGAGGGTGTCGTGGCTGGCTTTGGCGAGGCTGCTGTCGGGCGTCGGGCGGTCGATGGTATATACCATGACGCTCTCGGGGCGTATGCGTTGCAGGGCTTCGAGCCACGGCGCCACGTAGCGCTCGGCGGTGTTGTCGATGCTGCCTGTGAGGAACATGGTCTGTATGATGACATGTCCGTCGAAGCGCGTCAGGGCGTCCATGACGGCGTCGAGGTCGTAGCCCGGTGCCGGGCGGTCTATGCTGCGTATGATGCCTATGTCAACGGTGTCGAGCTTCTGTATGTTGTTGTCAACGAGCATCAGCGCGGCGTGCACGGCCGGCTTGGCGACCTGTGTGGCGTTGCTGAGCACGCTGATGCGCGCCTCGGGGCAGTAGGTGTCGCGCAGGCGGCGTGTCCGGGCTATGATGTCGGGGAAGTCAGGGTGCATGGTGGGCTCGCCGTTGCCGGCGAAGGTGAGCACGTCGGGCAGCCGCCCCTCGGCTGTCATGGCCTGCAGGCGTGCCTCCAGGGCTTCGGCCACCTGTGCCGCTGTGGGGCGCGGGCTTGCCGGGCGACGCTCGGCGTTGAAGCCGCACTCGCAGTAGATGCAGTCGAACGAGCACATCTTGCCGTCGGCAGGCATGAGGTTTATGCCGAGCGACAGGCCGAGCCTGCGGCTGTGTACGGGTCCGAAGATGGGTGATGGATAGAGTGATGTTTCTGCCATTGCTGTCGTTGTTTTCAGCGCACTGCCACCTTGCGTCCGTGCTTCACGTAGAGACCGTTGCGGCTGGGGTCGGCGGCGGGCCGGCCTGAGAGGTCATAGACGGCGCCGTCGGCGGCCGTGGGGCCGGTCTCAGGGTCGGAGACGTGCAGGAGTCCGTCGGGTGCCGTGATGGTGAACACCTGTCCGGCTGTCGTGGCGGGGATGACGATGCAGTCCGTGCGTATGACGGTGGGCGTGACGGTATTGCCCGAGGCGTCGCTGACGATGTATCTGGCGATGCCGGGTGCGGCTATGGGCAGCTGCTGTCCGGCATGGCTGCGTATGGTGGCCGTGGTGAGGATGCTGTTGGCCCACGTCATATCGACCTCGAAGCCGCCTACGGCGCGCAGGCCGCGGATGGTGCCGCCCTTCCAGGTGTAGGGCAGGGCAGGCAGCAGGTTGAGGGTGTCGGTGTGGCTCTGCAGCAGCATCTCTGCCATGCCGGCGGTGATGCCGAAGTTGCCGTCTATCTGGAACGGTGCGTGCGAGTCGAAGAGGTTGTAATAGACTCCGCCCTTCGACTGGTCGGTGCCGTAGCTCTCGCTGTGCTTGAAGGCCGTGCGGAAGAGTTCGACACACTGGTCGGGCATCAGGGCGCGGGCGTAGAGGTTCATCTTCCACCCCATGCTCCAGCCCGTGGATGGCAGCCCGCGCAGGATGAGGCTCCGCACGGCGGCTTCGTAGTAGGGGTTTGAGGCCGGGAGGTTGCCGAAGGGGTAGAGTGCCATCATGTGTGAGAGGTGGCGGTGGCCGGGCTCGCTGGCGGCGGCCTGTGCGTAGGTGGTGTATTTCCACTCGCGCAGGATGGTCTCGCCGTTGCGCACGCCGTTGCGGTTGCCGCTGCTATAGACCTCGGTGTGTAGGCCGTTGTCGAGCTTGCTGAACTTGTTCTTGATCTGCGTGAGCTGCGAGGCGCTGACGCCGCTCTCGTCGCCGAGAGTCTCGATGGCCTTGATGGTGGCGTCGAAGAGGTTCCACACTATCTGCTGCGAGTGTGCCGTGGCATTCTCGGTGGGGCCGTGCTCGGGGCTCCACTCGTCGGGGCATTCCCACGTGCCGTCAGAGCCCCTCTTCAGACGCTGCATCCACATCTCCACGGCAGAGAGCATGACGGGCAGAGCCTTGGTGCGCAGGAACTCGCGGTCGAGGGTGTAGCGGTAGTGCTGCCAGAGGTGGTCGCAGCTCCATGCGCCGGCCTCGGGGTACTGCCGTGCCATCCAGTCGGTGCAGTTGCCGAAGATGTTGTTCTCGGTGAAGCATGCCCACCCCTTGGTGTGGCCGAGCCACGTGCGGGCGTAGCGCTGCCATACGGGTTGCACGATGGCCATGTTGTAGAGGTAGTTGAGGTACTTCTCGTGCATCTCCGGCAGGCCGGTCGTCTCGGCTGGCCAATAGTTCATCTGTATGTTGATGTTGGCGTGTATGTCGGCGTTCCATGCCGGACTGTTGCTGTTGTTCCAGATGCCCTGCAGGTTGTTGGGGAGGTCTATGCCCCTGGAGCTGGCGATGAGCATGTATCTGCCGTAGGCGAAGTACAGCTGTTCGAGCATACGTGCGTCGGCCGAGCGTGTGATGGCCGACTTCGTGGTGAGGGTGGCATAGGTGTCGATGAGCTTGTTGGTGGCCTTGGCGTTGGCGGCTCCGTCGAGGTCGAGGCGGCAGCGGTCGAAGAGTGCCGTGTAGTCGGCCACATGTGCGTCGAGCAGTGCCTGCCAACCCTTGTCGGCGGCGGTCTCCACGGTGCTCATGATGCGTTGCGGCAGCTGCTGTGTGCCGGCCACGAAGCCGGCGGCAACGGGGTCGTAGTCGGTGCCGGCGCTGAGGATGACGAGGATCTCGTCGGCACCGTGCACCTCGACGGCTCCGTCGGTGGTGGTGAGTGTGCCGCCGGTGGGCACCACCTGCATGGCGGCGTTGTAGGTCACTGTCTGAAGCTTGCCCGAGAAGGCGGCCTTGCCGTCGGAGCAGGTGCCGCGCTCGTTGTGTGCGTTCCAGAGGCGGAAACGCTGGCTGAGCTGTCCGGGAGCCGAGGCGGTGAGGTGTATTGCCACGACCTGGTCGGGTGCCGAGGCGATGTACTCGCGTCGGAAGGTGACGGCCTTGTCGGGGCTCTTCCACTCTGCCGTGGCCACGGCGGTCTCGAGGTCGAGGGTGCGCACATACTCCTTGGCGCCCTGGGCCGAGGCGGTGCCGAACATGTCGGCGAGGTCTTCGATGATGAGCTCGCCGAAGTTCTGGTAGCCGGCGCCGCGGTCGTAGTTGTCCGACGAGCCGGTGACGAGTGTCTTTTCGTTGAACTGCACGATGTCCTGGCGTATGCCGCCATACACCATGGCACCGAGCTGGCCGTTGCCGATGGGCAGGGCATACTCCATCCACGGGTTGGCCACGGTGGCCTTGGTGACGGGCGTGGTGTACCAGAGTGTGAGCTTATGTTCGGGGCGGAACGTGTTCCACGGTGCTATGTTCCACTCGGCGAGCTTGGCGGGATGCGGGTCGGTGTCGGGCAGCGTGGCGGGGTCTATGAAGAGCAGTGGGTTGTTGGGGTCGCCGGCATTCCATGCCCCGAGCTCGCGGCCCGGGCCGTAGCCGCCCCACTGGTTCATGCTCGTCGTGGCATCGGCCGTGCGCTGTATCTCCCACGCCGGGGCGTAGGTGCTGTTGGTGGTGGCAGCTATGCGCAGCTGACCCTTGGCCGATGCCGATGCGGCATAGCGGCTCGTGCTGCTGTTATAATATATGTGTCTGCCGAGCTTGCTGACAATCTCGCAGGCACCCGTCGAGCCTTCGAGGCGCCACAGCTGTGCGTCAGAGCTCTTGTCGAGGTCGGCGGTGGCGAGGCTGGCACCCTCGCCCTTGTCGGCCAGTGCTGCCTCGCCACGGCAGAACCTGATGACATACCACTTGGGGTTGTCACCGGTGGAGAACACTGGGGCTGTCTGTGCATGGGTAGCGGCTGCTAACGTTATTATAACAAATGTGCAAAGCCATGCTTTGCAAACGTGGGTAAGTCGCAGTCTCTTCATGGTGGTGAAATGTTAGTTGTAATGATGTGCTCGAAACGGGAATCGAACCCGTACAGCCGTTTCTGGCTAAGGGATTTTAAGTCCCTCGTGTCTACCAATTCCACCATTCGAGCTGCATTGTGGGTGCAAAGATAAGTAAAAAGTCGGACTCAGCAGCCATGTATCATGCTTTTTTTGCTGTCGTCGGCATATTTTTTAGGCTTTTTAGCGGTTTTCACCTACTTTTGGCGTATCTTTGCGGCCACGATATGCGAATACTTCACCTAAACACGTCAGAGAGTGCCGGCGGTGCTGCCATTGCCGCCCGACGTCTCGTGGCCGCCCTGAACCGTCATGGCGTGGAGGCCCGCATGATGGTGGCCGCTTCTCCTGTGGCCGACGCCACGACGCTTGTGGCGGGCAGCGCCATGCGCCGCCGCTGCGCATTCCTTGCCGAGCGTCTCACGGTGTTTGCCGCCAACGGCTTCAGCCGCGAGGGGCTGTGGCAGGTCGATGTGGCCAATGCCGGGGTCGATGTCACCGCCACCGAGGCCTTCCGCCGCGCCGATGTCATTCACCTGCACTGGGTCAACCAGGGCTACCTCTCGCTGTCTGTGCTGGCGCGCATCATCGGCAGCGGCAAGCGTGTGGTGTGGACGATGCACGACATGTGGCCGTTCACCGGCGTGTGCCACTATGCCCGCACGTGCCAGCTGTTCCGCACTCACTGCCACGACTGCCCGAGTCTGAGGCGTCCTGCGCCCCGCGACCTTGCCTGCCGCGTCTTCGACCGTAAGGCCGAGGCCTACGCCCGTGGGCACGTGACGTTCGTCGGGTGCAGCCAGTGGCTTGCCGGCGAGGCGCGCAGCAGCCGTTTGGCCGAGGGCCACGACGTGGTGTCGATACCAAATACCTATCCCGCCGGCCACTTCCACCCCGGCTCGCGTCGGGAGGCACGCCGCCGCCTCGGCCTGCCCGACACGGCGGCACCCATGCTGCTCTTCGCATGCCAGAAGGTGACGGACCCCCGCAAGGGCATGCGCCTGCTCGTGGAGGCCCTGCGCAGCCTGCCGGCAGTGGCGCAGGACTTGCATGTCATGGTGGCCGGCGACCTGGCAGAGAGCGTCGCCGATGCCATCCCCTTTCCCGTTCATCCGCTGGGATATGTCCGCGGCGATGCGGCGATGTCCGACGTCTATCGTGCCGCCGACGCCTTCGTGACGCCGTCGCTGGAGGATAACCTGCCCAACACCATCATGGAGGCCATGGCCTGCGGCACGCCGTGCGTGGGCTTCCGCGTCGGCGGCATCCCGGAGATGATCATCCACGGGCGCAACGGCTATGTCGCCGGCTGTGGCGACGTGCCCGACCTGGCGCGTGGCATAGGCTATGTGCTGGATGCCGACAACCGCGAGCGGCTGTCGGCCGAGGCGGCTGCTTCGGCCGTGGAGCGCTGGAGCGAGGAGCGTGTGGCCACGCAATACATAAATGTCTATAGCAATGGCATCGGGTAGCAGACTCTCTTTCACCGTGGCCACGGTGTGCTATAACGCCGGAGCCACCATCGGGCGCACGCTGCAGAGCGTGGCATCGCAGACCTACGACGCCGTGGAACACCTCATCGTGGACGGCTGTTCGACAGACGACACGATGGTGGAGATACATCACTACGTGGAGCGCAACACCGACTTGCGCCATCCCCACAGCATCGTGCTCGTGCGCGAGCCCGACAGCGGTATCTACGATGCCATGAACAAGGCCTTGGCACAGGCGCGTGGCGACTACATCGTCTTCCTCAACGCCGGCGACAAGTTCCATGATGCCGACGTGCTGACGTCCGTCGCCGCACAGCTCGGCGCCTACGACCCGTCGCGCCGCCCGGCGGTGGTGTATGGCGAGACGGACTTGGTGGACGATGATGGGCGCTTCGTGCGCCACCGCAGGCTGGCGGCTCCCGAGCGTCTCACGCGCAGCAGCTTCGTCGGAGGCATGCTGGTGTGCCACCAGAGTTTCTACGTCCGCACCGACATCGCCGGCCGTCTGCCCTACGACCTGCGCTGGCGCTTCTCGGCCGACTATGACTGGTGCATCCGTGTCATGGCCGTGGCCGAACGCCGTCAGCTGGCGATGCTCAACACGCGGCTCATACTCACCGACTATCTCGCCGAGGGTATGACGACGCGCAACCACCGGCGCTCGCTCATGGAGCGTCTGCGCATCATGGCCCGCCACTTCGGATGGTGGCGCGCAATGGCGGCGCACGCATGGTTTGTCGTGCGCGCCGTTATCAAGAAATGACTTGTGAAACCTAAGCCTGCTGCATGTCGGTGAGGCGTTTGTAGTAGCCGCCGAGGGCCATGAGCTCGTCGTGCGTGCCGCGTTCCACGATGCGCCCCTCGTGCAGGACGCATATCTCGTCGGCGTTGCGTATCGTGGAGAGACGGTGGGCGATGGCAATCGTGGTGCGCGAGCGCATGAGGCGTTCCAGGGCCTCCTGCACGAGGCGCTCGCTCTCGGTGTCGAGGGCACTCGTGGCCTCGTCGAGGATGAGTATCGGCGGGTTCTTCAGTATGGCACGTGCTATGCTGATGCGCTGGCGCTGTCCGCCGCTGAGGAGGCAGCCGCGGTCGCCGATCATCGTGTCGTAGCCATGCTCGGAGGCGCAGATGAAGTCGTGGGCATTGGCAATCTTCGCCGCCTCGACGACCTGCTCCATGGTGGCCTCCGGCACGCCGAAGGCGATGTTGTTGAAGAAGGTGTCGTTGAAGAGGATGGCCTCCTGGTTGACATTGCCGATGAGCGAGCGCAGGTCGTGCAGGCGCACGTCGCGCACGTCGGTGCCGTCGATGGTTATGCTGCCCGAGCATACGTCGTGGTAGCGTGGCAGCAGATCTACGAGCGTTGACTTGCCGGAGCCCGACTGCCCCACGAGGGCTATCGTCTTGCCGTGGGGCACGCTGAGCGATACGCCCCTGATGATCTCCTGCGGCGAGTTCTCGTAGGCGAAATGCACGTCGTGGAACTCTATGCCCTGACGTGGCTGCCCGGGGCTGAGGGGCTTGGGCGCGGCGGGCTCCCTGATGGGGTTCTCGGCATTGAGGATCTTGTCGATGCGCTCCATGCTGGCAAGGCCCTTGGGGATGGCGTAGCTGGCCTTGGACAGCTCCTTGAGGGGGTTGATGACGCTGTAGAGTATCACCATGTAGAAGATGAACGTGGGTGCGTCGATGGGCGAGTGGTCGGAGAAGATTAGCGTGCCGCCGAACCACAGCACGATGACGATGATGCACGTGCCGAGGAACTCGCTCACGGGGTGTGCCGACGCCTGACGTATGGCCACGCGGTTAGTGGCGTCGCGGAAGTCGTTGCTGGCGCGGCGGAAGCGTTCGAGGATCTTGTCCTCGGCAATGAAGGCCTTGATGATGCGCAGGCCGCCAAGCATCTCGTCGAGCTGCGACATGGTGTCGCTCCAGCGTTGCTGCGCCGTGAGGCTCTGCGCCTTGAGCTTGCGGCCTATGGCGCCCATGGCCCAGCCCAGGGCGGGTATGGTGACGAGGGTGAAGAGCGTGAGCTGCCACGACACGATGATGAGCGTGGTGAAGTAGAAGACGATGAGGATGGGGTTCTTGATGAGCATGTCGAGCGACGAGGTGACGCTGTTCTCCACCTCGGTGACGTCGCCGCTCATGCGGGCTATGATGTCGCCGCGACGCTCGGCACTGACGAAAGCCAGGGGCAGGTGCAGCACCTTGTCGAACACCATGATGCGTATGTCGCGCACGATGCCTGTGCGCAGCGGCACCATCACTGCCGACGAGAGGAAGTAGCACGACGTCTTGAGGAATGTCGTCGTGGCGAGGAAGATGCCGATGAGCAGGAGCGTCGTCTGATGGCCGTAGCGCGCTATGAGCACCGTGGTGTAATAGTATATGTTGTTGATGGCGATGTCCTTGATGCCATCCCACTGCCACGGCTGGAAGTGGTAGGCCTGTGTGTCCATGCCGAAGAGCATGTTGAGCATGGGCATGATGCTCATGAACGAGAACACGTTGAGCAGTGCCGACATGAGGTTGGCACCCACGGCGGCTGCCATGTAGCCCTTGTAGGGCATGGCGAAGCGCCGCAGCACGGAGAGGAAAGCTGCGAGTGACCCGCTGCCGTGTCTCTCCTTGCGAGGCCCCGTGGCGGATGGCTCTGTGGCTTGTCTGTCTTTCTTCATAAGTCTGTCTTGAGATGTCTGGACCCCTCGTCCTGTGGAGGCGGCCATGGCGCTACTTGCGGCCGAAGTCGGCAGGCACTTCGCCCCAGCTGTCGGTGTCCCACTTGCGGAGGGGGAACGGCGTGCCGTTCTGACGCAGCCATGCCTCGGCGCGCGCCACGATGGCCAGCAGAGGGGCGTTCTTGGCGGTCGGGGCCAGCGTGGTCTTCGCCTTGTGTTTCTGCACCCATATCATGGCCGTGCGGCTGTCGCTGTAGATGGGCATGGAGAGGCCTTTCTGCTTCAGCAGGGCCATGGCGTGGACGATGGCCAGGAACTCGCCGATGTTGTTGGTGCCGTGCACGGGGCCGTAGTGGAAAATCTCCTGCCCCGTCTTGAGGTAGATGCCACGGTACTCCATCGGGCCGGGGTTGCCGCTGCAGGCGGCATCAACGGCGATGGCCTCGGCGGGCACTTCCATGGGCAGCGGGAGTACGGTGTCGTGGCGGTAGTCGGGGGGATTGACAAGAGACATGGGCTATAATGTGAAATGGAGAATGTGAAATGGAGAATGCGAAATGGACCTCACATTCTCTCGGGCATCTCGATGCCCAGGAGCGACATGCCGAGACGCAGCACCTTGGCCACACTCTCGCAGATGGCGAGGCGCACGGCGCGCTTACTGTCGTCCGACTCCTTCAGGATCTGGAAGTCGTGGTAGAAGCCGTTGAACTCCTTGGCCAGGTCGTAGCAGTAGTTGGCAATGACGCTGACGTTATAGTCCGCGCCGGCCTGGGCCACCGAGAGGCCGAAGGCTGCCAGACGCTGTATGAGCGTGATCTCCTTCTCCGAGAGCAGACCCTCTTCGCCATGAAGGGGCAGTGCGGAGGGTGCCTGCTTCCTCAGTATGCTGCGTATGCGTGCGTACGTGTATTGGATGAACGGGCCGGTGTTGCCGTTGAAGTCTATGGACTCCTCGGGGTTGAAGAGCATGTTCTTGCGGGCATCCACCTTGAGGATGAAGTACTTCAGCGCCCCGAGCCCCACGATGCGGGCTATCTCGCGAGCCTCGGCATCGCTGATGCCCTCGAGCTTGTTCACCTTGTCCTGGCTCATCGTCCTGGCCTCGTCGATCATCTTCTCGATGAGCTCGTCGGCATCCACCACCGTGCCCTCGCGGCTCTTCATCTTGCCGTTGGGCAGCTCCACCATGCCGTAGGAGAAGTGCACGAGGTCCTTGCCCCACTTGAAGCCGAGCTTGTCGAGGAGGATGCTGAGCACCTGGAAGTGGTAGTTCTGCTCGTTGCCAACGACGTATATCATCTTGTCGATGGGGAAGTCCTGGAAACGCAGCTTGGCGGTGCCGATGTCCTGGGTCATATACACACTGGTGCCGTCGGCACGCAGCAGGAGCTTCTCGTCGAGGCCCTCCTTGGTGAGGTCGGCCCACACGCTGCCGTCGGCACGGCGGTAGAAGAGGCCCTTCTCTAGGCCTTCCATCACCTTCTCCTTGCCCTCGAGGTAGGTCTGGCTCTCGTAGTAGATCTTGTCGAAAGCCACGCCAAGGGCCTTGTACGTCTGGTCGAAGCCGGCATACACCCAGTCGTTCATGCGCTTCCACAGGGCGCGGACCTCGGGGTCGTTCTCCTCCCACTTCACCAGCATGGCGCGGGCCTCCTGCATCAGGGGGCTCTCCTTCTCGGCACGCTCCTTGGCGTCCTCTTCCGTCATGCCCTCGCCCACAAACCGGTCCGTCAGCTCCTTCACCTCGGCACGGTAGTGCTTGTCAAAGGCCACGTAGTAGTCGCCGATGAGGTGGTCGCCCTTCTTGCCGGTGCTCTCCGGCGTGGCGCCGTCGCCCCATTTGAGCCATGCGAGCATCGACTTGCAGATGTGTATGCCGCGGTCGTTGACGATGTTGGTCTTCACCACGCGCCAGCCGTTGGCCTCCATCACCTGTGCCAGAGCCCAGCCCAGAAGGTTGTTGCGCACGTGACCCAGGTGGAGGGGCTTGTTGGTGTTGGGGCTCGAGTACTCTATCATCACGAGCGGCGACTCCGGCGTAGCGGCCTTAAGGCCCCACCGCGCGTCGGCCTTTATCTCGTTCAGGAGGGACAGCCAGCACGGGTCGGCAATCACCATGTTCAGGAAACCCTTGATGACGTTGAAGCGAGCCACCACCTCGGGCATGCTCTCCACGAGGTACTGGCCTATCTCCTGAGCCGTATCCTCGGGGCGCTTGCGGCTCATCTTGAGGAAGGGGAAGACGACGAGCGTCAGGTGACCCTCGAATTCCTTCTTCGTGGTGCCGAGCTGAATCATGTTCCCGGTGACGTCATGACCGTATAATGCCTTCACGGCAGCGATGATGCCGGAGGTGAGTTTCTGTTCGATTTGCATACCTTTATATTATGTTCGTTGTGAATGTGGCTGCAAAGGTAGTGAAAAAGTTCCAACCTCAGCGCCTGCAGCCCAAAGTTTTTACGGCTCGACCCCAAATTCTTGATAAAGTGCGCCCTATAACAGTGCCGGCGGAAGTGCCGCCACTGCGGGGCTTGCGTTTGTTTTGCGGATGTGGCAGGGGCTTCATTCCATTCCGCCACTGCATGTGTCCTGTCGCCCCTGCGGGGCTGATTAACTGTTCTCTCGCAGCTTGCGAAAGTTGAGCTGATGAATAGGACACACCTCAACAGGACACACCAGAAATCACGGCACCGCAGCTCGCTGCATAGCGAGTGCGGTGCCGTATGTAGGTGAAGCCTGAGCTTACGCCGATGCTTTACTGAATAGCTTTCTCAAGTTCTGCTCCGGCCTTGAACTTGGCGAGCTTCTTGGCTGCAATGGTGATCTTCTCCATCGAACGAGGATTGATGCCTTCGCGAGCCGGACGCTCTGATACGGAGAATGTGCCAAAGCCTACGATGGCAACCTTGTCGCCGCCCTTCATGGCATCTGTGATGGCCTCAAGGGCTGCATCGAGAGCCTTCTTGGAGTCTGCCTTTGACAGACCGGTCTTCTCGGAGATTGCGGCTGTGAGATCTGTCTTGTTCATGTTTCTGAATGATTATGCGTTAAAAATAGGTTAATTATGTGTGCAAACATGACGCAAATGTAGTGCTTCTTTGTTGATTAGCCAAACTTTTAGTCAAAAAAGATTTATTTTTAATTAAAAAAATGCTTTATATGCCTCTTTTACGCTATAAAATGCCTACTTTTGCGGCCTCAAACATCTAATTCGTACATTATGAACTTCAATATGCCCCCCGTAACCAAGCATTTGCTCATCATCAATCTGCTGATGTTGCTGGCCAAAGTCGTTGCCGAACGCTACGGCATTGACTTCGACGACCTCTTCGGACTGCATTTCTTCATGGCGTCGGACTTCAGGCTCCATCAGCTCTTCACCTACATGTTCGCCCATGCCAACTTCATGCACCTCTTCTTCAACATGTTCGCCGTGTGGATGTTCGGGCGCATCATGGAGCAGGTGATGGGGTCGCGAAGGTTCCTCATATACTACATCGTTTGCGGACTCGGAGCCGGCATCGTACAGGAGGTGGCGCAGTATGTCGAGTACCTATATGCCGGACTCGACGCCTACGACACCGTTGACCTCGGCGGCATGGTGGTGTCCATGGATGCCTACCTCAACCGCTGGACCACGGTGGGCGCCTCAGGCTCCGTCTATGGCGTGCTGCTGAGCTTCGGCATGACGTTCCCCGAGGAGCGTATGTTCATCATTCCCATACCGTTCCCCATAAAGGCCAAGTGGTTCGTACTCGGCTATGCCGTCATAGAGCTTATGAGTGCCCTGGGCAACTCCGGCGACGGCGTGGCACACATGGCGCACCTCGGAGGTATGCTCTTCGGCTGGGCTCTCATCATGTACTGGCGCCGTGGCGGAGGCATGGGCGGAGGCATGGGCGGCGGACGCTTCTTCGGCGGAGGCGGCAACTATGGCGGCGGCGACAGCTACTACACCCGCTATGAGGACGTCACCAACACCACACCCAAAGGCCCGTCGCTCTGGCAGAGAGCACAGACGTGGTGGCGCAGCCGTCGCAAGCCGAAGATGAGAGTGCACTCCGGGGGCAAGCACGCCGACGACATGGACTGGCGACAACGCAACAATGCCCGCGAGCAGGAGATTGACCGCATTCTCGAGAAAGTGAAAAAAGGAGGCTATGAGAGCCTGACGGCAGAGGAGAAGCGCACGCTCTTCGATGCGAGCCAACGATGAAGATACTCAAGACCATAGCCGTACAGATCTTCACCGGAGCCAACATCGCCACACTGTTGCTGCTGTGGGGGTGTTGTCTCGTCACATACGTCCCGCCCAGCGTGATGCCAAGGCTCAGCCTCGTCACACTGGCATTCCCCGTCTTCCTCGTCGCAAATATCGCCTTCGTGGTCTTCTGGCTCATCTTCAAGGTGCGCCGCGTGTGGCTGCCGCTGGCAGGCATAGCGGCCTGCGCCTTCTTCGTGCGCGACTACTACCCCGTCAACATGCCGTCGCCGCCACCGGCCGACTCGTGGAAGGTCATCACCTACAACACCCGCGCCTTCGGCGGCAAGGCCGCCACCGATGCCGACGGGCAGAACAGTGTGGTGCGCTATCTCGCTGAGTCCAACGCCGACATCATCTGCCTGCAGGAGGCCTTGGGGAAAACCTACGTCGAGGCTCTGCGCAAGATCCTGACGGGGCAGGGCTACGAGATGGCCCAGCACAAAAACCAGATACTCTGCACGAGGTTGCACATCATCTCCAGCGATACGCTCGTATATCCCACACGCTCCAACGGTGGCTTCAGCGCCCTGCTCACCGACGGCACCGACACCATCATGCTCATCAACAACCATTTCGAGAGCAACCACCTCACACCCGAGGTGAAGAAGGACTACAAGGACGCTGTGCGCCACTACGAGAGCGACTCCATCATGCGCGAGCTGGCACCCATGTTCGACCTGCTGACACGCGCGGCACCCATGCGCAGCCAGCAGGCAGACTCCGTCATGGCCGTCGTGGACCACTGGCTGCCAAGACCCGTGATCCTCTGCGGCGACTTCAACGACACACCCATCTCCTACGTGCACCGGCGACTCACCTCGCGACTCACCAGCGCCTACACGCAGAGCGGACAGGGACTCGGCGTCACCTACCACGACAGAGGCTTCCCCGTGCGCATCGACCACATACTCTTCTCCGACGAGCACTTCCGTAGCTACGACACCCACGTTGACCGCTCACTCACAGCCTCCGACCACTTCCCCTTAGTCACTTTCTTGACAAAGAACAAGGAAAAACCAACAAAATGAGGCTAAAATGCTAAATATTTGGCCAAAAGCAACCAACGTATTGAAAAAAACGCTACATTTGCACGCTATTTTGCGCCTATAATAACAAAAACAACAATAAAAACATCAAAAACAACAATGCAAAACAAAGGTTTCGTAAAGCTTTTTGCTATCCTGCTGGCCCTTGTCTGCATCTTCTATCTCAGCTTCTCGTTCGTCACCAGACACTACGAGGCAAAGGCCGAGGAGATAGCAGCCGCTCAGGGCGAGGCCGCCGGACAGCACTATCTGGACTCTCTACTGAATGAACCCGTTTACATGGGCGTATGGTCGCTCAAGGAATGCCGCGAGATGGGCATCGGGCTCGGACTCGACCTTAAGGGTGGCATGAACGTCATTCTCGAAGTCAGCGTGCCCGACGTCGTCAAGGCCCTCGCCGACCACAAGGAGGATGCCAACTTCAACAAGGCCGTAGAGCAGGCCGCCAAGGAGGCCAAGGAGAGCACCACAGACTTCATCACACTCTTCGTACGCGCCTACAAGCAGATTGCTCCCAACAGCAACCTCGCCGAACTCTTCGCCACACAGCAGCTGCGCGGCAAGGTGACCACCAAGAGCACCGACCGCGAGGTCGAGGCCGTGCTGCGCGAGGAGGTGAAGGCCGCCATCGACAACTCCTACAACGTCCTGCGCACACGTATCGACCGCTTCGGAGTCGTGCAGCCTAACATCCAGGCCCTCGAAGGGCAGGAGGGACGTATCATGGTGGAGATGCCGGGCATCAAGGAGCCGGAACGCGTACGTAAGCTCCTGCAAGGCTCTGCGAACCTCGAATTTTGGGAGACATACATGACCTCCGAGGCAGCACCATACCTCATGCAGCTCGACAGCAAGCTCGCCGCAGTGGCTTCCAACGAGAAGACCGACGATGCCACCGACACCGCTGCCGCCGACACCGTGGCAGCGCAGGCTGACGAGGCCGCACAGCCCGTGGCAGAGGCCGCTGCCGACACCGCAGCAAAGGCCGACGATGCCGGACTCGCCGCCATCGCCAAGGGCGCCGACACCGAGGCCGACGCCACACCCAAGGCCAGCGCTGAGGCCGACGCCGCACTGCTCAAGGCCCACCCCCTCGCAGCACGACTCCAGATCCCCAACCAGAACAACGGATGTGTCGTGGGCTATGCCAACAAGCGCGATATGGCCGTCATCGACTCGCTGCTCCAGACACCCGAGGCCAAGGCAATACTGCCCGCAGAACTCAAGCTGCTGTGGGGCGTGAAGGGCATCGACAAGAACGACGAGATCTATGAACTCTTCGCCATAAAGGTGACAGAGCGCAACGGACGCGCGCCCATAGAGGGCGACGTCGTCACCGACTCGAAGGACGAGTTCGACCAGAACGGACGCCCCTGCGTCACCATGTCGATGAACGTCGATGGCGCACGCCGCTGGGCCACCATGACGAAGAACAACGTCAACCGCTGCGTGGCCATCGTGCTCGACAACTACGTCTATAGCGCACCTAACGTCATGGGCGAGATCAACGGCGGCAACACCCAGATCACTGGCTCATTCACTCCCGAGGAGACCCGCGACCTGGCAAACGTGCTCAAGTCGGGTAAGATGCCCGCCCCCGCCAAGATTGTCAGCGAGGAAATCGTTGGGCCTACACTCGGACAGGAGTCCATCAATCAGGGCATGATCTCCATGCTCCTCGCCTTCATAGCCCTCATGCTCTACATGGTTGCCATGTACGGCTTCACACCGGGCATGGTGGCCAACTGCGCACTGCTGCTCAACCTGTTCTTCACACTCGGCATCCTCACCAGCTTCCAGGCAGCACTCACCATGAGCGGTATCGCAGGTATGGTGCTCACACTCGGTATGGCCGTCGATGCCAACGTGCTCATCTACGAGCGCACCAAGGAGGAGATGCGCACCGGCAAGAACGTGCGCCAGGCCCTCTCAGCAGGCTACAGCAACGCCTTCAGCGCCATCATCGACTCCAACGTCACCAGCATCCTCACAGGTATCATCCTCTACTACTTCGGCACAGGACCCATCCGCGGCTTCGCCACTACTTATATTATAGGTATCATCATCTCGTTCTTCACTGCCGTCTTCCTCACACGTGTCGTCTATGAGACGGTGATGGCCAAGGACAAGTGGCTCGGACTGACATTCCAGACTGGACTCTCCAAGAAGTTCCTCCAGAACACCAACTTCAAGTTCATGTCGTCCTACAAGACCTCATTCGCCATCTTCGGAGCCATCGTGCTGGCAAGCGCAGTGTTCTGGGCAGCACGCGGCTTCTCACGCTCCATCGACTTCACGGGAGGACGCAACTTCGTGGTGCTCTTCGAGAACAACGTGCAGCCCGAGGCAGTTCGTCCGCTCCTCGCAGAGGCCTTCCCCGAGAGCAACACCAGCGTCATTGCTCTCGGCACAGAGGGCAAGACGGTGCGCATCTCCACCAACTACCGCATCGACGAGGACGGCGTGGAGGTTGACTCCGAGATAGAGCAGAAGCTCTACAACGCTCTCAAGGGCGGCAACCTCCTCAGCGGAAACCTCTCACTCGAGAGCTTCATCAACCGCGACGAGCGCGCAGGAGGATCCATCATCAGCTCGCAGAAGGTGGGACCGTCCATCGCAGAGAACATCACACGCGGAGCCATCATCAGCGTCATACTCGCTCTCATCGTCATCTTCGTATATATCCTCGTGCGCTTCCGCAACGTGGCATTCTCAGTAGGAGCCATCGTGGCACTCGCAGTAGATACCGTCTTCATACTCGGTGTATATAGCGCATGCTGGGGATGGATGCCATTCTCACTCGAGATCGACCAGACATTCATCGGAGCTCTGCTGACATGTATCGGTTACTCCATCAACGACAAGGTGGTGGTGTTCGACCGCATACGCGAGAACCTCGGACTATATCCCAAGCGCGACCGCCAGCAGCTCTTCAACCAGTCGCTCAACGCCACGCTGACACGTACCATCAACACGTCGGTGTCAACACTCATCGTGCTGCTCTTCATCTTCATCTTCGGAGGTGCCAGCATACGCAGCTTCGCCTTCGCAATGATCCTCGGAGTATGCATCGGCACGCTGACGTCAATGTTCATCGCCGCTCCCATGGCTTACATCGTCATGGGTCGCAAGATCAAGGAGGACGCTGCCGAGTAAGGTAGCCGCCACGACGCTCCCCACGAATCCCGGAGGGGTGACTCATCAACATTGTCAATGTGATGAGCCACCCCTCCGCCTTTTTTTATCCATTCTCGGTGCCGTACGCACCATCCCCTGCATACCCCTGAAACATCCCCTAGCTATAACAGCTCAACCTCTTCTGACGTGAGACCCGTGGCCTCCACGATGCTCGCAGCAGGCATTCCAAGTGACTTGAGGTTGCGGGCAATGGCATACGACGCCTGACGGCTACCTTGCTCACGACCCTGCGCTATACCCTGCGCAAGCCCCTGCTCTCGACCCTGTGCAAG
>Ga0247610_10002472_pt1 | contig 21231 bp, 24 predicted proteins | sample 174DNAGHGhighgp2_FD_193483 | JGI IMG/M metagenome (GOLD analysis project Ga0247610, IMG submission 193483) | Sheep rumen microbial communities from Palmerston North, Manawatu-Wanganui, New Zealand - 1742 DNA GHGhigh gp2 | ecosystem: Host-associated > Mammals > Digestive system > Stomach > Rumen...
TGTTTTTAAAAGATTTTGTTAAGAAAGATAAAGGATATATTTTAAATGTTGCATCGTCTGCAGCTTTTCTTGCAGGACCTTTGTTATCAACTTACTATGCTACAAAGAATTATATTTGTAGATTAACTGAAGCTATTTGGGAAGAATTAAGAAGAAAGAAATCTAATGTACATATATCTGCTTTATGTCCTGGACCTGTTGAAACTGAATTTAATAAAGTAGCTAAGGGAAAGTTTAAGAAACCAGGAATAAGTGCTAAATATGTTGCTAAATATGCTATTGATAATATGTTTGAGAAAAAGCTTATAATTGTTCCAACGTTAAAGATGAGATTAGCTGTTAGATTTAATATATTTTTACCTAGAAAATTAGGCTTAAAATATATATATGATTATCAAAATAATAAAATAAAAAATTCATAACATTAGTTATGAATCTTTTTTATCTTCTTAATTGTCCTCTAAAGTTTGCATCATCAAGTTCATCAGCATCATTTAAATATTCTACATGATATACATCATTTAATCCTTCTTGTAATTGTTCAGGTGTAATTCTTGATACGACATGAGCAAAGTAGTTAGGATCTCCATATCTAAGTGTTTGACTTGTGTATCCCATCCAATCAAGGTTTTCAGGATCGTTTATATAATCATCTGGTGTTAAGTAAGATTCAGATGATGCTGCTCTTAATTCCCATTTTACTGCTTCAGCTCCATTGTTGTAGGCTTGAATAGCAAGTGGAATGTTGCCTTTAAATAATCTAACATTATATTGAAGAATAGCAGCTCCAACACTTATATTAGTTTTTGGATTACCATATAAATCTTCTCTAGTGATTGTAATAATATCTTTTCCAGCATATCTTGATGGAGTATCAGTTAATACTATTTTATCAATTCTATTATCTTTAAAGTTAAATACTTTTATAACTTGATCTTTCCATGGGTCAAATAATACTTGGCATATATCGTAGTCATGTCCTCCCCATTCAGTAGCACATATATCATAGAATAGGTTATAATTGATTCCCCATTTTTCACATCTTTCTTTGATGATATCTTTATATTGGTCTAATTGTTGATCTCTCATTGTATCTGTTGTTGGTTTAACATCTACAGTTGTTGGTTTAATGTTTTCAGGTTCATATAGAAGGGTATTTCTATCATCTGGAACATCTATATTTGCTGATGCTATATAAGATGTTTGAATTGTTTCTTCTTCAGGAGTATTTGTTTCAGTATTAAAGTAAATTGGTTCACTTTGGTCTAAAGATATTTCCTCAGGTTCAGGTAACTCAGGTTCTTTTTCAGCATCTTTTGATAAAATTACCATTAATGCTATACCTGCAGCTGTAATACCAAGTATTCCACCAGCAACTATATTTTTAATCTTTTCATTTTCTTTTATTTTTTTATAGTTATCTCTATAGACTTTTCTAATTGCTTTTAGAGTATCTATATAATTATCAAGTATTATTTTTTTACCATTTATTCTATTTGTATAAACTAAATTATTTCCTTCAATTGATGATTTAAATATAAAGTTACTTTTACTATTCTTTTTATAAGTTGATTTATCAACTGATGATAAAAAACTAATTAAATTAATACCTTCATATTTTTCATTGTCTATTATTGCAAATGGTTCACCTTGTTCATCTAATCTAACTGTTATCATATTTCAAATTCCTCCTTAACCATATTAAAAGTATATTCATCTATTGGAGATATTTTTAATTGACCATCAATTAAATCATATTCACTTATATAATCTTTATCACCATCTGTATATAAAATATAGTTTTTATTATTTATTTTTTTTGAATCCATATATTCGTATTTTATACCATCAATTGTAAATTCAAACAAATCCATATTATCACCTATGATAATTATAACATTAAAAAGGGGAGGATTTATTTTACTTTACATAAAAAAAGGATATTATTTATCCTTTTTTGTTAAGTCTACGACTTTTTTTGCTACATTATTCATGTTTGCTCCACCAAATGCATTTAATACTTCAATTGGAATTGCAAATATAATTGTATTTGATTGATCTGATGATAAATCATTTAATGTAGCTAAAGTTCTTAAGTGTAGTGCACCAGGTGATGAAGACATCATTTCAGCGGCTTTAGCTAAGTTATTAGCTGATTCAACTTCACCTTTAGATTTAGTGATAACTGCTTCTTTTTCTCTTTCAGCTTCAGCAACTTTAGCAATAACTCTTTGCATTTCATCTGGTAATTTAATATCTTTTAATTCAACATTTTCAACTTTAATTCCCCAAGGATCAGTTGCTTTATCAATGATATTACAAATTTCAGAAGATATCTTATCTCTTTCTGATAATAGTTCATCTAATGAGATTGCACCAACAGCATTACGCATTGTTGTTTGAGCAAGTTGACCAATTGCATATTGATAATGTTCTACTGCAATAATTGCTTTAGATGCATCAAATACATTAAAGTAAATAACTGCATTGATTTTAATAGATACATTATCTCTAGTAATCGCATCTTGTTCAGGAACATCTAATACCTTAGTTCTGATATCAACTTTTTGATATGATTCAATGATAGGTAATACAATATTCCAACCTGGTTTTAATAGCCTTCTAAATTTACCAAATCTAAATAAAACACCTCTTTCATATTCATTGATTTGTTTTATTGATGATAAAATAATAATTAAGACAAAAAATATTACTGGTATAAAAGCACCAAATGCCATAAAAATAGCTTCCATATCATAAACTCCTTTCATATTTTTATTGTATAATTTTATGTATAATATATCAAGATTTATTGAGAAAAAAACTAGTATTGATATAATAATAATAGGTGGTAGTATGTTTAAAACTGGCCTTAGAAAAAATTTTGTTGTTAGTTTATTATTAGCTGGTGCTTTATTTATCAGTGGTATAGCTATCATGACGCTTCCATCTTATTATGGAAAACTCAAGATGTCTGATTATGAGATAAATAATTTATTTATAAGTTTTTCAATTATATTTACATTAGTTAATATATTTAAATATGGAATATTAAAAAAGAATCCAACAAGAGAAGCTATATTTTTAGCATTAGTTGGAGTAGTTTCTGGTATATTTAATGTTTTATTCATTAAACATTTTTCATCATCATTTACTTTATCTATGAGTTTACTTGTATTTACTGTTTTGGTGACTGTAGTTAAATTATTTACTATAGATTATTATCATGATAGGGAAGATGCATTCTTCTATATTGAAACAATGTTATTAATTATTTTCTTTATCATGGGATTAATGCTTGCATTTAATTTATTTGATGATAAGATATTACAAGCAATGATGTTAGGTTTCTTTATTGTATTAATAAGTATATTAGATGGTATAAATGGATCATTAAAGTCACTTATTAAATCTAAGAGATTCCAAAGCAAGATAAAGTTAAAATAGGTGATAACATGAAGATTGTTGATGATTTTAAAGAATATAAAATATTAGATCTATCAGATGGATTAAAATTAGAAGATTGGAATGGTGTGTTGTTAGCTAGACCAGATCCTCAAGTTATTTGGAGTAAAAAACTAAATAAGGATTTATGGAGTAAAGCGGATGCATCATATAGTAGAAGTAAATCAGGTGGAGGAGAATGGAATGTATCTAGTAAAAATGTTAAAGATGCATGGCAAATTCATTACAAAGATTTAACATTTAATTTAAAGCTTATGGGATTTAAACATACAGGTTTATTTCCTGAACAAGCATATAATTGGAATATAATAAGAAAAAAAGTAAGCGATGCAGTTAGTAAAGGAAGAACTGTTAAAGTTTTAAATTTATTTGCTTATACAGGTGGTGCATCAGTTGCAGCTTTATCTGCTGGTGCTGAAGTTACACATGTTGATTCTTCACGTGGTATGGTTGATTGGGCAAAGGAAAATGTTAAATCATCTGGACTTCAAGATAAACCAATTAGATTTTTAGTAGACGACTGTTTAAAGTTTGTTGCTAGAGAAATAAGAAGAGGAAATAAATACGATATTATTTTAATGGATCCACCTTCATTTGGAAGAGGATCTAAAAATGAAGTTTGGAATATCGAAAATGATTTATATAGATTAATAGTTGATTGTATGCAAATACTTTCAGATGATCCAATCATGTTTTTAATTAATTCATATACAACTGGATTATCAATGAATGTACTTGCAGATATATTAAAAATAACTATAAATAAGAATAAAAAAGGGTATATAGAATGTGATGAAATAGGATTAAAAGTTGAAAACTCCGATCTTGTTTTACCATGTGGTATATACGCAAGATGGGAGAAAGATAAATATGAAGATTAGAATATTTACTAAGGATGATGTTATTTGTAAAGAAATAGCAAGAAATCTAAAAGCTGAATTAATGAATGAAAATATTGATATAGATGAAGAAGCATTTAACTATGCTATTTCAGTAGGTGGAGATGGAACTTTCTTAAAGATGCTTAGAAAATGTAAGTTTGATCCTTCTATCAATTATATTGGTATAAATGAAGGTGGATTAGGTTTTTTAACTAATTTAACTCCTGATGAAATACCTACATTTATTGAAGCTTTAAAAACAGATGACTTAGTAAAAGATGATATTCCATATCTTAAAATAAGAGTTAAAAGTTTAGATACTAAAGATGATATTATTTTAAAAGCGTTAAACGAAATCTCTATTAAATCATCTAATCTTGGAACTACAACATTAAATGTTTCTGTTTCAGGTTCATATTTAGAAAGTTTAGTAGGTGATGGTTTAATTGTTTCAACACCTTTAGGATCAAGTGCATATAATAAGAGTATAGGTGGACCAATTGTTAATAAAAAATTAGAAGCTTTAACTATAACTCCAATTGCACCTTTAAATAATAATATGAATAGATCATTAACATCATCATTTGTAACATGTGGAACTGATAGAATTGATATTGTTCCTACTGAAGAATCAAATGATTTAATTGTTTCAGTTGATGGTGTTAGTTATAAATTAAAAGGAATTGAATCACTTGAAATTAATTTAAGTGAAAAGAGATTACCTATATATCATTTAGTTGGACAAGATTATATTAAAAAGATATATGAAAAATTTGTAAAATAGTGGAGATATAATATGCAATATTTATATGTAATATTACCTTTGTTAGTTATGTCTTTAATTCCAATTATTACTGGAAAAGTTAGTTATAAACAGGTAATAAATTCAATCTTTTATGGATTGCTTGCTTCGATAGTTGTAATGTTAGTTTTATCATTCTTTCATCTTGGAGCAGGAAGTGAAAGTTTAATATTTGTATTTTTAACTGCTGCATTACCAGAGGAATTAGCTAAATTTTTATGTATTAAGGCTGCTAATAGTAAATCTAAAACATCTATATTTATAAATACTATATTAGTCGCAATTACATTTGCTGTATTTGAGAATGTATTATATATATATGCTAAAGGATTAACTGTTGGAATAAGTAGAACATTAGCACCAGGACATTTTATATTTGATATATTCATGGTTTTATTCTTAATTCTAGCATTGAAGAGTAAGGGAGCTAAAAAGGGAATATTTATAAGTTTATCACTTGTTATTCCAATGATATTACATACATGTTTTAATTTTTTTGATATAAAAAATGAAATATTAATGGTTATAGGAATAATTGCTTATATATTTTCAATAATATATATGATTACTTTACCTAAAGAGAAGGTTAAAGTTAAAGCTCTTCCATTTAAAGTAGTGGTGTGTGCAATTATAACTTTAATTACTTTAGTTTTAATATTTAATGGAGGAACAATTAATAACCTTAATAAAGATATTTATATAAAAGATGATAATATTACAATGAATGTAATGAATATTGAAAAGATAAATAAAAAAGATAAATTTGATGATAATAAGTATAGGGTAAAAGTTAAAATAACAAATAGTAATAAAGATGATTTTAATATATTACTTTGGAATTTAATTATTAGTAATGATATGAATAAAAATACAAGAGCTTTATTTGCATACGATGAGAATAATGAAGAATTAAATACTATAACTATTAAACCAAATGAAACTAAAACTATTTATATTGATTTTAGTGTAGATGAATTTAATTATAAGTATTTTATATATCATACACATAAAGTAGATTACACACCTTATACATTTAATATAAAATAAAAAAACTCAACATTTGTTGAGTTTTTTATTATTCACCAAAGTTTATTAGATTTTCTAAATCAGTAGTTTCATCATTTTCATATGGTATTTCAGCAACACTGCTGATTGCATCTTCATCTAATGAGAAACCTGAATCATCTTCTTCATCATCAGTACTTACTTCAGGTGTACTATTTAATACTATATCTTCAGTTTTATTTTCAGCTTGATCATATTCATTACTTGCTAATTGAATTTCATCTAATGAGAAGCCTGTAGTTTCATCTTCATCATCATAAGTTGGTAACTGAATATCTCCAATTGATCCGTCTTCTTCATCCTTTTCAAATGCCGGAAGTACTAAATCATCTTTTTCTTCAGGAGTTACTTCTACATTTTCTTCACCATCTAATTTAGCATTTAATTCATCTAGATTTATAACACTCATTTCTTGTGTATCATCATTGTAATCAGGAGTATATGGTGCAATATCTTCATCATCAGGTAATGTTGGAGGAGTGTACATATCTTCTGAATTAATTGTATCTAGTTGAACCGTTTTTCCTAATAGTTCATCATTTATATCATCTAATGTTTTAGGTTGTTCTTCATTATTATCAATTTCTACAACTTTAACTTCATCATCAACTGGAGTTTCTTGAATAGTTTCATTTGTATTAAAATCTATTTCTGTATCTTCATTATCTATTTTTGATTCAAATGTTGATATATCAGTGTTTTCAGAATAATCAATTAAATCTTTAAATCCTTTAGAATATACATCTTTCATATCAGTTATTCTTGAATAACATAATTCTAAAGCTTTCTTTTCAGCTTTTAATTGAACTAGAACATTCTTAACACCTTCAGCTTTATCAACAAGTTCATTCATAGCATCGATATCTTTATTGATCATTCTTTTTCTTTCATCAATCTTTGAAGAAACTTCTTTATTAACTGAAACTAAGATATTTGCAAGTTCCGTATCTTTTAATTTATCAACCATTTGTTGATAATCATGTTCGAATCCTGCTATATCATTTTGCATTCTTTCAATAGTTTGTTTTCTATTGTAAAAATCTTCTTTATAGTTTTTTACTTCTTCTAATTTATTTTCAATTTCTCCAGTGATTTGTTCTAACTTTTCAGAATAATCTTGTTTTTGAGATTCAATATCATCAAGCATTCCTCTAAGTTTATCATTAATTTCCACAATAAAGCTATCCATAAAGCCACTTCCTATTCTTCAATGTTAAGTATACCAAATAAAAAAATATAAGTAAATAATTTTTTTGTTATATATAATTGATAAAAAAGATGTAATTTTATTTATTTGTTTGCTATAATGTTTATAGGGTGGAATTATGCAAAGCATATTTGATTATGATAAACAAAGTTTAATTGATTATTTTTTATCCATTGGAGAAAAGAAGTTTAAAGCAGAACAAGTTTATTCATGGATATATGAAAAAAGAGTATTTAACTTTGATGACATGACAAATCTATCCTTAGATTTAAGAGATAAATTAAAGAGTACTTTTGATATATCATTACTTGAGATAGTTAGAAAACAAGAAAGTGATGATACAAATAAGTATTTATTTAAATTATCTGATGGAAATTTTATTGAAGCTGTTTTAATGAAACATGACTATGGTAATTCAGTATGTGTATCCAGCCAAGTTGGATGCAATATGGGATGTGCCTTTTGTGAATCAGGTAGACTAAAAAAAGTTAGAGATTTATTACCTGGTGAAATAGTTAGACAAATACTTATGATTGAAGATGATTATAAAAATAGGATATCTTCAGTAGTAGTCATGGGTATTGGAGAACCTTTTGATAATTATGATAATGTTATGAGATTCATAAGAATTATAAATGATCCTAAAGGTATTGCTATTGGTGCAAGACATATAACAGTTTCAACATCAGGACTTGTTCCTAAAATATATGAGTATGCTGATGAAGGTATTCAAACTAATTTAGCAGTTAGCTTACATGCTCCTAATAATGAATTAAGAAGCAAGATAATGAATGTTAATAAAGCCTATAATATTGATTTATTAATTAAAGCTGTTAAGGATTATATTGATAAAACTAATAGAAGAGTAACAATTGAGTATTTATTACTTAAAGATGTTAATGATACATCTGAATGTGCTCAAGAACTTGCTGATTTATTAAAAGGATTAAATGTATATGTTAATTTAATACCTTATAATGAAACATCTCATATAGAATTTAAAAAGAGTACAAAAGAGAATATCATGAACTTCTATGATATTTTAAAGAAAAATAAAATAAACGTAACCATTAGACGTGAGTTTGGTGGAGACATAGATGCTGCATGCGGACAGCTAAGAGCATCGGAGGTGGAAAGATGAAATCATTTTATATTACAGACGCAGGAAAGGTAAGAAGCCACAACGAAGATTCAGTAACTATAGTAAAGAATAAATCTAATGAACATCTTTTAATTGTTGCTGATGGAATGGGTGGACATAGAGCTGGAGAAGTTGCTAGTTCAATGGTTGTAACTCAAATAGGTAAGAGATTCCAAGATTTATCTACAATTGGTTCTAAACAAGATGCGATTAATTGGTTAAGAGAAAATGTTAAAGAGATTAATGCATCAATTATTAAGTATTCAGCTGAACATCCTGAAGCAAGTGGTTTAGGTACAACATGTGTCATGGCACTTTTAACAAGTGAGTTCTTACTATTTGTTAATATAGGTGATTCATCTGGATTTGTATTTAAAGATGGAAAACTAAAGAAGATTACTAAAGATCATACATTAGTTAATTTCTTAGTGGAAACTGGTGATTTAACCCCTGAAGAAGCAAAGAATCATCCTAAGAAAAATGTATTGATGAAGGCATTAGGTGCTTCTGATAAATGTGAACTTGATATGTTTGATGTAGAAACAGATATTGATGCAATCATGTTATGTTCTGATGGACTTACAAATATGATAGCAGTAGATCAAATTGAAAAAGTTCTTAATGAAGAAGATATCAATGTTGAAGATAAGTTAATCAAATTAGTTAAAAAGAGTAATGTAAGAGGTGGGCTAGACAATATTTCAATTGCCTTACTTGTAACTGACAGGAAGTCTGGTGAAAATAAGTGATAGCTAAGGGTCAAAAGATAAATGATAGATACCAAATCGTCAAGACTATTGGCGAAGGTGGTATGGCTAATGTTTATTTAGCTTATGATACTATTTTAGATAGAAATGTTGCAGTTAAAGTTTTACGTGGTGATTTAGCTACAGATGAAAAATTTGTTAGAAGATTTCAAAGAGAAGCTTTATCTGCATCTAGTTTAACTCATCCTAACATTGTTGAAATATATGATGTAGGAGAAGACAATGGTTCTTATTATATAGTAATGGAATACATTGAAGGTAAACAATTAAAACAATTATTAAAAAGAAGAGGTAAGTTAACCTTAACTGAAGTTGTTGATATCATGCTTCAAGTAACTGATGGTATGAGTGCAGCTCATGATTCATTTATTATTCATAGAGATATTAAACCTCAAAACATCATGATACTTGAAAATGGATTAATTAAAATAACAGACTTTGGTATTGCGATGGCACTTAACTCAACTCAATTAACTCAAACAAACTCAGTCATGGGTTCAGTTCATTACTTACCACCTGAACAAGCAAGTGGTAAAGGTGCAACTATCCAAAGTGATGTTTATTCAATGGGTATATTAATGTATGAACTTTTAACTGGAGAACTTCCTTTTAGAGGTGACAATGCTGTTGAAATTGCATTAAAACAAATTAAAGAACCAATTCCAAGCGTAAGAGAAAAACTTCAAAATATACCAAGAAGTATTGAAAATATAATTAAGAAAAGTACAGCTAAAAATGTTAAAAATAGATATGCTGATGCTAGAGAAATGCATGATGATTTAAAAACTGCTTTATCTGATGAAAGAAGAGATGAGCCAATTTTTGAATTTAAGTATCCTGAAAAAGATGGAGACAAAGCTGAAGCATTAACTAAAGATGTACCAAAGAAAGAATCTAAGGTATCTGATCAAACTAAATTATTAGATGAATTTAGTAAGGATGAGAAGAAAGATAAAAAGAAAGATGTAGAAATAAAATCTAAAGAAATAAAAGAAGAAGTTAAAAAAGAAAATAAATTACTTCTTATCTTAGGTATTATTTTTACAGCAATGGTCGTTATTGTAACAACTCTTGTATTCTTAATTCCTAAGATGACAACAGTTAAAAATGTTAAAGTACCTGATGTAACTGGATTAAGTGTAGAAGATGCTGAAAAGAAATTAACTGATGCTGGTTTATCATTAGCTGATGAAACTAAAGATGCATCAAGTGATTCTGTTGAAATAGGTAATGTTGTTAAGACTGCACCTTTAAAAGGTAAGACAGTTAAAAAAGGAACTGAGGTATTATTATATATTTCAGTTGGTGAGAATACTTATGAAGTAGAAAACTTAATTGGACAGAGTGCTACAGGTATTAAGACATACCTAGAAAAGACTTATGAATTATTTGTTAAGATTGAAACTATGGAAGATGATGGAACACATTCAAGTGATGAAATCTTAAAGACAGAACCTGCAGCTGGTGAAAAGTTGAGAAAAGGTCAAACAATAATTTTATATACTCCAGATAACAGTGCTGTATATCCTGATTTTACTAAAGGAGAATATACATTAAAAGAAATTGAAGCATGGTGTACTAAATATGGTGTTAACTATGGTGGAGAAGTATATGAAGCTCAACAAGGTGTTCCAGCAGGAAAGATAATTGGTCAAAGTATTGATGCTGGAGAAGTTGTTCAAAAAGGACAAACATTAAAGATTACAGTATCAGAAGATCCTGATGAAGGAGAAGTTGACGAAGAGTAGGAGGACAACATGGTTGGTAGAATAATATCAATTAGAAGTAACCTTTTTATCGTAGATGTAGATGGTATTAGACATGGAGCCAGAGCAAGGGGTAAGTTCAGATTTGATGAGCTTACTCCTTTAGTTGGTGATTTTGTTGAAATAGATGAGAATGATTATATATTAAATATTAAGGATAGAAAGAACTACTTTGATAGACCTAAAGTTGCTAACATAGATGCATCTATTGTTGTTAGTTCTTTAAAACATCCTGATTTTTCTGCTTATCTATTAGATAAGATGTTAGTGTCTATATCTTCTAAAGATATTAAACCAATTATTTGTTTTACTAAATATGATTTACTTGAAGATGATGAAAAAAGTAATATTGATGAAATAATTAAATATTATAAAGATTTAGGATACGAAGTAGTATTTAATACTGAAGTAGATAAAATCAAAAAATTAATAAGTGGATTAGTTGTTAATTTAGTTGGACAAACTGGAGTTGGTAAATCAACTTTATTAAATAAGATAAGTCCAGGATTAAATTTAGAAACTAATGATATAAGTGAAGCATTAGGAAGAGGTAAACATACAACTAGACATGTTGAGTTGTATAAAATAGATGATTTCTTAATCGCGGATACCCCTGGTTTTTCAGCTTTTGATTGTATAGTTGATAAAGAAAATATTAGATTTTATTTTCCAGAGTTTAACAATGATGAATGCAAGTTTAGAGGTTGCCTTCATATGAGTGAAATAGGATGTAAGGTTAAAGAAGATGTTGATAACAATAAGATAATGTTATCAAGATATGAAAGTTATAAAAAGATGGTGGTTGAAAGTGAAAACATCAGTATCAATTTTAAAAAGTAATGATACAATTGAAAAATGTATTGAGAAAGTTGAACTAACTGATACAGATTTTATTCATGTAGATATCATGGATGGTAAATTTGTTGAAAGAACTACTCTTAGTATAAATGATGTTAATAATTTATTTTATAATTCTTCTAAACCATTAGATATTCATTTGATGGTTGAAAGTCCACGAGAGTATATCGAAGCATTTAAAGATTTAAATGTTTTTAGTATAACTATTCATGTTGAGATAGAAGAAAATATTGAAGAATTATTAAATTTAATTAAGAGATATGGAATTAAAGCAGGAATTGCTATTAATCCTGAAACTGATATAAATAAATTAAATAATTATTTGAGTTTAGCAGATTTAGTTCTAATCATGGGTGTTCATCCTGGAGCAGGAGGACAAAAGTTGAAGTTCTCAACTACTGAAAGAATTGAATATTTATCTGAATTAAGATTATTAAATAGATATCATTATTTAATTAACTTTGATGGTGGTGTTAACAACGAAACAAGACATTTACTTGATGGATTAGATATGTTAGTAAGTGGTTCTTATGTATGCATGTCTGATGATTATCAAGCAAGAATTAACGAATTAAGATAGGAGATTTAACATGAAGAAAAAAGAAACAAAACAAGAAAAGAAAAAAACTAGTATTAAAGATATATTCTTAAGTGTATTTGGGGGATTTGCGATGGCACTTGCTGATTCAGTTCCTGGAGTTTCAGGTGGAACTGTTGCATTTATCTTAGGTATATTCGATCAATTCATAACTTCTGTTGATGATTTATTAAGAGGAGATATGAAAAAGAAAAAAGCTGCACTTCCTTTCTTATTAAGATTAGGATTAGGTTGGGTAGTTGGTTTAGGTATTGCATCTACAGTATTATCTACTTTATTTAAAGAAAAAATTTATCCAATGTCTTCTTTATTTATTGGATTTATTATATTTGCATTACCACTTGTAATTAAAGAAGAAAAAGAATCATTGAAGAAGAATTATAAAAATATAGTATTTGCTATATTAGGAATTATTGTTGTTAGTTTAATTACATATTTTTCAAATGGATCTTTAGCAAACATTGATTTTGAACACCTTAATGTATTAACAGTACTTTTAGTATTCTTATCTGGTGCTATAGCAATTACTGCCATGGTTTTACCTGGTATTTCAGGTTCAACATTCTTACTTGTATTTGGTTTATATACAACTATAATTACTGCGGTTAAAGATTTATTCCATATGAATTTTTCTGTAATTCCTTTACTTGCTATATTTGGATTTGGTATTTTATTTGGAATGTTCTTCTTCTTTAAATTAATAAGAAAAGGATTAGAAAATCACCGTGGAGCAATGGTTTACTTTGTATTAGGTATGATGCTTGCATCTATATATGCAATTATCATGGCACCTACAACTATTGAAGGCGGATTTGAAATGTTAACATTTAGTAATTTTAATATATATACATTTATAGCTGGTGGAGCAATTATTCTAGGATTAGATTATATTAAAAAATTATTAAGTAAAAATGAGTGATAAAAAATGGCTAATATACTTTCTTTTGTAAAAAAATATGGAGATAAAACATTTGAGGAAGAACCATTTAATGAATTAGATTCATTGGTTATTTCGTTACTTCCTTATATAGATTTTGATGGAATAGTACCTGAAAAAGCTGAAGATAAAATATCTATTAGAGAAGCAGGTAATATGTTCTTTAATAAATATACTGCTAGAGAATTGAAATATCAAATACAAGGTGTAAGAGCAGCATATGATATTTTATTTGAAATTAAAGATACAAAGAGATATTCTAAATTAAAACTATATAACTATGTTTATAAATATGACATTAACATGCAATTTGGTGCAATGTTTTGTGATGTCTCAGACAAACTTACATATATTATATTTGAAGGAACTGATGATACTGTATCTGGTTGGTATGAAGACTTTGAAATGTGTTATAAGTTTCCTAATAGATCGGATGAAGAATCTATTAAATATATTAATAGTAAGATTAGATTTACAAGTAAAAGAAAGTATATATTATCAGGACACTCAAAAGGTGGACATCTTGCCATGTGTGCTTACATGTACTTAAAGTTTGGTAAGCGTAGTAAAGTAAAAAAAGTCATCAATTATGATGGACCTGGATTTATTGAAAGTGAATATAAATCTAGTAGATATAAAAGAATGAAAAAGAAGTTGGAACTTATTGTTCCCAACAATGATGTTATAGGTAGACTTCATTTTATAAGTGATCCAACACTTGTAGTTTTATCTATTAAAAAGGGAATTGAGGCCCACAATGCATTAACATGGGAAATTAGAGAAAAACAATTTATTAGATCTAGTTTAACTAAGAGTTCAGATAGATTGAAAAAGTCTATGGATAAATGGGTTGCAAGCATGACTCCTGAAGAAAGACATGTTACTACTGATGATTTATTTGAAGTATTTAATAGATGTGGAATTACTTCATTACAAGAAGTTAAGAGAAGTAATTTAAGAAGAATAATAGGTATACTTCAAGAAGCTAATAATATAGATAATAAAACTAAAGATAAATTACTAGCTTTAATTAAGATTATATTTGAATATACTAAAGAAGATTTTTTTAGTAAAAAACAATTATAATATATTTTAATATAATTGATTTATGTTATAATTTAATAGTAAGGTAAGTGATATGAGATGGAATTCGACACTAAAAGATTAGAAGTAAAAAAATTTATTCCTGAATATATTTCTGTTTTATATAGCATATTAGTTAATCGTGATGTATTAAGATATGTTGAAGATATTAATCCTGGATGGAATATTGAGGAATTTACTGAATATATAATTGATTTATATCAAGATGAAGATTATCAAAGATCACTTATTAAGTTAAAAGAAAATAATAAAATAATTGGTACTATACTTACTTTTAAAGAAGATAAGAGAAGTAAATCAATTAAAATATTAATTGATGCTGATTATTGGAATAAAGGATATGGAACTGAAGCATTAGGAGCTGCTACTGAATTCTTAAAAGCTGAAGGAATTGGTAGTATATATGCAACATGTGATTCAAGAAATACAAATGCTAAGAAAATGCTAGATGCTAATAAATATGAAAATATAGATTCAATTCCTGAGTTTACTAAAGATGTCGACGGTAATATAGGTGATGAACTTCTATATGAATTAGAGATTATAAGAGTATCATATTAGTTTGATACTTTTTTTATTGTTTGTTATAATATTTTTCAATAAAAAGAAGGGGCTTTTTTATGAAAGAATATTACAACAATGATAAAGTATCTGAAATAGATTTTCAAATAAAAAACGGAAATCCTAATTTAGCCTTATTGAAGGCTGAAGAGTATATTCTAGAATATCCTAATGATAGTTTAGGTGTTATTTATCGTGCAAGAGCTCTAGCAGCTACTGGAAGTGTTCAAGAAGCTATAGATATATGTGAAGATTATTTATGTGGTAATAAGTTTCATACTTTAGAAGCAACAGTAAGTGCTTACTATTGGTATGGTGTATTATTAGAAGGTGTTAATAGATATGAAGATGCTATAATGATTTATAAAAAAAGTATTTCATATGAAACAAAAGGATTAGAAAAAACATGTTATAAATCTAAAATAGGACTTGCTAAAGCTTTATTAAGAGTAGGAAAAAATGAAGAAGTTATTGCTTTATGGAAAGAGAATGATGATCCAAAAGATATCTTAGCTATGAAGGCTGCTCATGCTTATGTTTGTTTAGGTAAATATAAAGAAGCATTTGATATAGTAAATAAAATTAATTATTTTGATAGAGATAAAATTGAACAACAAGTAAATTATATTAAAGGTGTTTATTACTATGAGCTTAAACAATATGATACAGCTGAAAAATATTTTCAAAATAGTAATACTCAAAAAAATAGATTAGGATTTAAAAGTTATATATTTTTATCAAAAATAAAGTTGGAAAAATATGATATTAGAGGAGCACTTGATTTAATAAAAATGGTTGAAGATGTTCCATCTGTTAAATCAGAAACTTCAGTTGTTTTATTTAGAATATATATGTCATATGGTAATTTAGATAAATGTAAAGAATATTTAAGTTATATTTCACATCCTTATTTAAAAAAATATTATTCAGTTTTCTATTATTATTCTTTAGGAGATTATGAAACAACATTATCATTACTTAATAGTATATTAACAATTAATAATGGTAAACAAATAGATACTTTATTTAAGATTTATATTAATAGTCATTTAAGATTAGGAAAATATGAAGAAGCTTTATATAAGTTAGAATGGTTAAAGAATGATTTAGGTAAATCTTACTATGATTTAGTTAAAACATATATTTATAAGAAGTTAGGAAAAGAATATATAACCGACAATGAATTCTATTCTTTAAGACAAGTAAAAGATTATAGTAAAAAAAGAGCAATAGATCATATCATTAGTCATCATACACTTGATGAAAGTTTATCTTCATTTCATGATGAAAGGGATGTTGAAAAAGTATATGACTATGTTAAAGCTAATTTAGATAAATATGAACCTCTTAAAGGGGATATATTTGATAAATATTTTGTTCCATATAGCTCAGTAGGATTTGATCAAAATGGTTACTGTGATACTTTAATTGTTATTGCTAATCCTGATGATTTAAATATAATTACTATGTATCCTTTATATGGTGGAGATAGTTATATGGAAGAGGAAACTAAAGCACCTAAGAAGGAAGTTAAAAGATTATCTCAAATTGATAAGTTTAATCAAAGATATGGTAATAAATAATCCATATCTTTTTCTTTGACAGATTATTTATTTTTTTGATAAAATACTTTTCGGTGATTTGAAATGAACAAATTAACATTTGACGTATCTAATAAAAATATAGATATACATGAATTAGAAAGATTAAGAAGTATAGTATCTTATGGAAAAGATCAAATTGTATCTACATATTATATAGAACAATTCCATAATAAAAATTTACTTGTGTTCTTAGCATATGTTGGTAAAGAGTTAGCAGGTGTTATGTATTTAACTAGTAGAGATTATAATCTTTTTGTTGATCAATTATTTGTAATACCTGATATGCAAAATAGCCAATATCATGTAGGTACTGCTTTATTAAAACAAGTTGAAGCAAATAAAGAATATATTCAAGAATTCTTTGAATCTAAGTTTAGTAGAAGTTTAATTGAACCAGCTGATAGAAAATGTGAAAAAATCTATCGTGACTTTGGTTATCAAAATACTAATACACCAGGTAAATTATATAAACATTTATAAGAGCAATTGCTCTTATTTTTTTGTATAATAAATATATAGGTGGTGATTAAATGATAGTGGAAATAGATAAAAAGAATATTACTGATTATATAGATAAATATGAAGTAATTGTTTTTAAATTAAGAAATTCAAGAATTAAATCTAAACAATTAGGTATATTAGAAGTATTATTAATGAATCATGATTTAGATATTAAATTAATAAAAAATGGACCTTTAGGAGATGTTAAAGGAGTAGTATCATTTTTAATAAATAAAGATTACTTTAATATATTAAAAGATAGATTAAAATATATAGGATATTTTAATGAGTTTTATATTTTAGATTTCAATGGTAATGATAATAATACATCTATTGAAACTATTAATCCATTAAACTGGAAAGGATTTGATTATTCACTTAATACTTTATATATTCAAGATGAAAAATTATATGAAGAGCAATCACCACATAACAGAGAATTTAGAATTATTTCATTTGATGGAAGTGTAAAAGATTTAAAAGGATATCGAGGAGATGGAAGTGAAACAGGTAGAAGAGCATTGCCCGTGGAAGATGCAAGATGTTTAGTAAATTTATCAATGCCTTTTAATAATAAAAAAATAATTGAACCATTTGCTGGAGGTGGAGGTATTGTTTATATGTATAAATATATCAACAATAAAGTTGATATAACTAGTATAGATATAGATGAAAATCTTAAACCTGGATTAGAGTTATACGGAGCTAATCATATAGTTTCATCATCTGTAGATGTTAAGTTAAATTATATGTATGATGCAATTGTTACTGAAGTACCATTTAGTATAAATGTATTAGATGATATAAATAAATCTTTTAATAATTTATATAATAATATAGATAATATGATTGTATTAATGTGTGGAGTAGATCAAGCTGATTCTATTTATAATAATTTAAATACATTAGATATTAATCTATTATTTAGAAAAGAATTAAATAGAAAAGGTACAGATGTTGAAATACAAATATGGATTAAAAATAAAGAATTATATAATCAATTAAAGGATGATATTAAAATAATAGAAAGTATATATTAATATGGATATAGATAGATTATTAGATTCATTAGCTAAGACTAAGTTTAGAGGTTCATTTCATTTAAATAATAAAATGAAAGAATATGTATTAACTAAAGGAATGGATAAGATTAAATCAGATGCATATGATTTGATAACTAAAAGACTTGCTCCAGCTGATATTCCAAATGATGGTAAACAAACACCTATGAGACAAGTCCATCCTGTGTTTATTGCTCAACATGCAACTGGATGTTGTTGTCGAGGTTGTTTAGAAAGAATACATAAAATAAAAAAAGGTAAAGAATTATCTAAAGAAGAAATTGATTATATAGTTAAAGTATTAATAAAATGGATAGAAAAGCAAATGTAATATTTGTTATAATATAAGTAGAAATGAGGTATTAAAATGGAAGAAAAAGAAATAAAGAAATGTGAATGTGACGAAACATGTGAATGTGGATGTCAAGAAGGAGAAGAATGCACTTGCGAAGGTACTTGCAAATGTGAATGTGAAGAATGCAACTGTGAAGAAGAGACTGAAACATGTGACTGTGAACATTGTTCATGTGGATGCTGCGAGGAAGAATAATGAAGAAAAGAGTATTATTATTAGTAGCATTATCTGCTGTATTATTAGCAACAGGATGTGAAAAGAAAGAAAGTAATGATGTTGATATGAGTACAACTACAACAACAACTGTAGCTTCTAATTTTATTACATGTGATAAGAAAGATGAACTATTAAAAGAAAAGAATTCATTCCTTATTGATGTAAGAGAAGCAGATGAATATAAAGATGGTCATATAGATAAAGCTATAAATATTTCATATACAAATATAGTTAATGATATTAAGAAAAATAAAAAGATTACTAAAGATTCTATTATAGTTGTATATTGTAGAAGTGGTAAGAGAAGTACAGTTGCATATGATGCACTTGTAAAAGAAGGATATAAAAAAGTATATAATTTAGGTCCAATTACTGCTTGTAATAAATAAGACGGTTATCCGTCTTTTTATGTGTATAGTAAAAAACCTTTTACTTTTATATTATATTTAAATATAATATAATACTTGTAGGAAGTGACTTTACATGGAATATAATAAAGTAAAAAATGCAGATCAAATTATAAGAGATAGTAAAAGTGTTATAAATGATCCTGCTAAGTATAAAAATAAATGGAATGATTTATTTGGAAATAAGAATCCAATTTGTTTAGAATTAGGAATGGGTAGAGGAGAATTCATCATTAATATGGCTAAGAAGTTTCCTAATATCAACTTCATTGGTTTAGAATTAAATGAATCTCAAACAGCTACTGCAGTAAATAAGTTAAATGGTAAATCACTAAATAACTTATATTTTATATGTGATGATGCTGCTAAGATTGTTGATTTCTTTGGAAAAGAGATTGATACAATTTATTTAACATTCTCTGAACCATGGCCTAAGAAAATTGATGAGAGAAAAAGATTTACTCATGAATCATATTTAAAATTATATGATAGAATCTTTAAGAAGAATAAACATATTGTATTAAAAACAGATAATAAAGGATTATTTGCATATTCCTTAGAAACATTATCTAATTATTGGTATGTATTTAATAAAGTAAGTTTAGACTTACATCATGATGAAAGAGAAATCCCAAATATCATGACTGATTTTGAGATGCAATATTTCAAGGAAGGTAGACCAATTTACTATGTTGATGCGAGGTTTGATGGCTAGATGAATACAATTAATTCCGATGAAATCACAAGGATAAAATCATATTTACATAAGACTGGTTTATTTTATTCAGGTGCTGATAATTTTGAATATGAAGTTATTACTGATAGACCTGATAAAATAAAATATATGATTACAATTGATAATCATAAATATGTATTAGATATATTAAAGAATAATAAGGAAAACGAAAATATAGTTTCAGGTATGGCTGTTCAAAGATATTTAAGTAATCAAGATATGGCTGCAATTCCTTTCTATATTGAACCAACAGGTGAGTTTACTCTTACTGAATATCTAGATAACTATGAGTCTTTAGATAATATAGATATAAAAGATCAAAATGTTGAAGAAATATTAACTCAATTTACTGAGATTGAAAAAGCATTACATAGTCAAGAATCACCATCAAATGAATCTTTATTTAATAATTTAAAAAATGGTAAGTTTATTGAAAACTTAAATGGATTTATTAAGGATGGATTATTAAATGTTGATGAAGCTAATTCAGTGGTTAATTATATTAATAATAATTATTCTGTTTTTTCAGAACCAATTGTTATGAAACATTCAGATATTCAACCAGGAAATATTTTATATAATAAAGAAACTGGTAAAGTTAAACTAATTGATTTTGAATTTGCAGGCTATGGAGGAAGCATGTATGATTGGGCTTGTTTCTATAGTACAATGCCAACTGAATATATTTCAAAGATGGATGAAGATATATTAAAAAATCCTATGTTTAAATTCTTTGTGTTTGATTTTAATTTAAGAAGAGTAAGTTATTTAACTAAAGATATTAATGAATTAAAATCTAAAGTGGATATCAAAGATGAAAAATCTGTTAAAGAATTTGAAGAAAAATATAAAGAATTAAAAACTAGATATTTAAAGGCTAAAGATACATATAAAAAAGTTATTGATGAAATAAAAAAAGAAACAGTAAAAATAAAAGTATAGGTGATATATATGAAAAAATTACTTGTATTTGATTTAGATGGAACTCTATTAAATGGAGCAGGTAAAGTCAGCAAAAAAGTTGCTGATTTTCTTGAGTCTATAAAACAACAGGACTATGCAATTGCAATTGCTACAGGTAGATGTTTGGTAAGTGCTCTTGATGCAACTGATGGTGCTCCATTTGCAAGTTACATCATAAGTGATGCAGGATGTGGAATTTATAATACAATTAATATGCAACCAATTTATGAAAAGAC
>Ga0247610_10002473_pt1 | contig 21226 bp, 20 predicted proteins | sample 174DNAGHGhighgp2_FD_193483 | JGI IMG/M metagenome (GOLD analysis project Ga0247610, IMG submission 193483) | Sheep rumen microbial communities from Palmerston North, Manawatu-Wanganui, New Zealand - 1742 DNA GHGhigh gp2 | ecosystem: Host-associated > Mammals > Digestive system > Stomach > Rumen...
GCCAGCTTTGGGAGCAAAATACCGATGTCGTATTGGTAGATACAGGTAATTCCTACGAGGGACTTTGCGATTATGTCAACGGTAAGTACATCAGCTACACCGAGGAACATCCTATCACAATGAATCCCTTTGCCATCAAGCGAGAGGAGTTGAACATCGAGAAGATTGGCTTCTTGAAGAACCTTATCATGCTGATATGGAAGGGAACCAACGGCAGGATAACGAAAACGGAAGACCATCTTATTGAGGATGTTATCACCGAATACTATGATGCCCACTTCCGTACAGGTAAGGTCAAGGAACTCTCCTTCAACACATTCTATGAATACAGCACCGCACGTATTCCTGAGATTGTGAGGGATAATAACCTCGAAGGTATTGATTTGGCGACCTACAACTACCTGCTGAAGGACTTCTACAAAGGCGGCAACCATGAGCTTACTCTCAATGAGAATCTGGACACAGCTCTCTTTGATGAGACCTTCATTGTGTTTGAGATTGACTCCATCAAGGATGACCCACTTCTTTTCCCTTTGGTTACGCTCATTATCATGGATGTGTTCATCCAAAAGATGCGTATCAAGAAGAACCGAAAGGTGCTGGTTATCGAGGAGGCATGGAAAGCCATTGCTTCCCCGATGATGGCAGAGTACATCAAGTACCTGTATAAGACAGCTCGTAAGTTCTGGGCTTCCGTCGGTGTGGTAACGCAGGAGATCCAGGACATTGTCGGTAGTCCTATCGTCAAGGAGGCCATCATCAATAACTCCGATGTGATTATGTTGCTTGACCAAAGCAAGTTCAAGGAGCGTTTTGATGAAATCAAGGCTATCCTTGGTTTGACCGACGTGGACTGCCGAAAGATCTTCACAATTAACCGACTTGAAAACAAGGAAGGTCGTAGTTTCTTCCGTGAGGTGTTCATCAGACGTGGCCAGAATGCAGCAGTCTTTGGTGTTGAGGAACCCCATGAGTGCTACATGACCTATACCACAGAACGTGCTGAGAAAGAAGCATTGAAACTCTACAAACGAGAGTTGCGATGCAGTCATCAGCAGGCCATCGAAGCCTATTGTCGGGATTGGGACAGAAGCGGAATCAGCAAGTCATTGCCGTTTGCGCAGAAAGTCAACCAAGCCGGACATGTTTTGAACTTACAACCTACAGAGAAGCAATATTCATGAAACGTGTTCTGCTCATACTATCTCTAATCGTCTGTGCCCTGGCTCCAGTCAAGGCACAGTACTACAGCGTCAATTTTGATACAAAGACTGTCGCTGCTATGGCTGCCGCTTTCAATACGGAGGCGGCAACTGAGATGTATTATGCAGAACAGTTGGCGAAAATCCGTAAGAGCTACCAGGCTGCAGAAGTTGCTGCAGCTGGTATCTTTGCCGGTAAATACCTTGACCGCAAGGCTCTCACGGATTTGGGTCTTTGGACGAGTAGCACCGAAAACTACTACTATCGCCGTATCTACAGCATGGTTTCCATGAAGATCATGCCGAAGATATGGACGGTAGCCGGTATGATGATTAAGAATCCTCAGAATGCACTCTACTGGGGTTCGTACCTGTATAAGGTATGTGAAGAGACTAAGAGTCTGTGCTATCAGTTTGAGAGCATAGTGACAAACAGCAGTCTATCCTTCAAAGACATTGCCTTTCTTGAAATCAATCAGGAATTGGCAGACATCTTGAAACTCTCAGAATTGGGTGATGTTGACTGGAAAGCCATGCTGGACAACTTCTCCAACATTGGCGATAATTTCACTAAGGAGAGTCTTCAGGAGGACTTGGATAACCTCTACGCCATGGGCGTAAATCTTGCATCTGCTGGAGCAGGAAACCTGATTAACTCCATCCTTGGTGAAAGCAATTTCAATGGCTCTATCTTAGACAAGGCTATCAGCGTCATGGAGATTGCTGAAAACGCCCAAAATTTGTATGACGGCATCAGTACCAACGCTGGAGCCACAATCCTCAGTTTCATTGGAGGTGAAGAAGGTCTTGCCAACCTCTTCAACCTCTCTAATTATAATGTTACCTCATGGATAACAGACTATGCCCGTGAAGGTATGGGTCAGTACTATACTCAACGATGGTATATCTATCGTGTGGACAGGGGCAGCGTCAAACTGTGTGACTATTATCCTCCCACCGATGATAACAGCATCCTCTATGGTGACCATTGGTATCGTATCAGTACCAGCGATCCTAACTACTGGCCAACCAGCAGCGAACGAGAGGCTGCACTGCAGAACTCCGAGAATCACGCAGGATGGAGCCGTAGCCGTGTTCAGCAGCTAAACAACAGCAACGATGGCTTCTATTACAGCATCAACTACTACAGCAGTGCCTATATCCTGAGCAAGAGCCGTAGCGGTCAGTATGCTAAAGCCTATGCCTATGAGATTCATGTGACCAAATCTTGGAATAATACGGAAGTCAAGTACGAGGATGTCTTTGACTCCTATTCCATGAACCTCCAGGCATTCAAGGCTGGCATGAACGCGCGTCTCGCAGACTATAATGACAATGAGGAAGGCTACACCTACTACTTAGGATGTGATAGCAAGAAATACTATCAGGCTACTGATGCCAGAAAGCTGCAGAACTGTGAGGTGGCCACTATTAGTGTCACCTGCCATGATGGAGCCAAGTTAAGTGAGGGCAGCACACAGTACAAGTGTAGCAGTTGTGGTGGTAGTGTCAATGCCCACACCAAGCAATGCGCTATGGCTACGAGCGTAAGTGAATCGAGCGTGAACACATCAGAGCTGGATGCTAAGATTCAGGAATGCCAGAGTCAGATTGCTATGCTACAGGCACAGATTGATGCCCTTGAAGCAGAGAATGCCGACCTTATCAAGAAGATTGCCAGTGCGAGCGTGGAAGATGCTGCTGCATATCGTCAACAGTATAACGCCAATAAGAACCGCATCAGTTCACTTAACTCAGAGAAAAGCAGCTGGCAGAATCAGCTCACGCAATACCAACAAGCAAAGCAGGAGGCACAGGAAGGAGAATCGGTTTCAACCGATGACTACTACCGTATTCCTGCCATCATGCAGGACTGTAAGACCGCTTTCAATCTCTCTTGGAATGGTAGTGGCTCTTGGGACGGAAATACTTATGTCCGTACAGCTACCATGCCGAACATTAACGGCACTATCACATTCAAGGCAACAGTCAGCATAGCAAGGCGACCCAAATACTTCCTTGGCATAAAGATTCACCGTGCCATCGTTCAGATTGCCTGGGAACTCACCACCAATTATAGCGATACGCAGGTAATAGCAGTTCTCAATCTGGATCCAGAGATGAGTGACGAGGAAAAGGCAAATATGGTTAATCAGAAGCTTTCCGAAGTGGCAAGGGAGTTCCCCAACTGTCAGCCAAATGTAGAATATGCCAAGAGTGAGCCGATAGCAGAAGATGACTCGGAAGATACCTACCATCTGTTGTGGTCAAGTGACCGACTGGAGATAGCGAGAGACATAGATTCCCGTCTCACCAAGATATATGCCGACCTCGTATCATTGGAGAAGATGATGCACTACAAGCATTCCATTGTCGACATGCTCATGTCTGCTCTTCCCTATATCAATGACGAGCAAGGCAGAAGACATACATTAGTAGAAAAGTGCCGCAGACGTTGGCTCCGCAATGCAGCCAACCAGATGCACTCAGACAGTTATAACGGCAAATACGACGATGACTATGAGGAATAAGAATATTCTTTACATAATTCTTTGCCTGTTGACCTTGGTTCCAATGTCAGCCAAGGCTCAACTGGGCTTTGATGTTGTCTCTGTGGAAGCCTACATCAACGACCACAAAGAGCAGCGCAGTCTTCTCCTTGTACGTTCGACCCTTGAAGCCAGCAATAAGCTGTTGCATGATTACAGCAGCGATGCCAATATAGGCTACAAGGACATCAACAAGGAGCTGGACAAATATACCCGTGCCTTTGATATTATCGACATACTCTATCAGTCCTTGCGAACCAGTCTCAACGTGTATAACACCTACGAGACCGTTAGTGGCAGAGTGGCAGATTATAAGAAGATGCTGAATGACTTTAATGAGAAATGCTTGTCGAGAGGTAACATAGTCACTACCGATACGCTTCTCATTACCATCAATGCCAGGGCATTGTCAAAGATAGCGGACGAAGGTGATAATCTATACAGGTCTGTCAGTGACCTCGTGCTCTATGCGACGGGGGCTGCAGCTTGTTCAACAAGTGACCTCCTGACAGTTCTGAATGCAATCAATCAGAGTCTGGATAACATCAAGAAACATCTGAATACAGCCTACTTCGAGACATGGAAATACATACAGGTTCGCATAGGCTATTGGAAGGCTCAGGTGTATCGCGCCAAGACGATGAAGGAGATCGTTGATGGGGCTTTCGGACGGTGGCGAAGGAATGGATATTTAGGTAGAGAATAGTGTTGTCATGATATAATGTTCAACTTAAACTAAATTGTAAAATGAATAACGTAACTAAATTATTCTCAGTGGTTATGATGATTATTGCTTCATCAATACTTGAAGTACGTGCGCAGTCGTATGTGACCTACAATCACGATGAAGCAAAGATGAATCAGATAACCGTGCAAGAGATTGGAGCAGGTGGTCTGACTCCTGCATTCTACTACGATGTTTTCCATCGTAGTTACCAGAGGTCAGCAGGTTCAAAGAACAAGCTTACCTATCGTTCACTGGCAGGTGTCGCAGGGTGGCAACAGGTGGACGATGCAGATTCTGTCAAAGCATCCTTGGAGAAGCGTGCAGAGATTGAAGCACTCAATGTCGCAGACCGCCAGATTGATTTGGCGTGGCTTGCCGAAGGAACAAAGATAACGAATAAGTTGAATGATTTCCAGAACAACATCAACCGCATCGTAAGCGCAGGAGGAACATTCAACGAAAAGGAGCGGTGGAACGACTACTATAACATCTTCCAGTGTGCCATTAAAGCCACACAAGATGCCTATATGCCCAATGCTCAGCGAAAGAAAGAATACCTGACCATCTATGCAGACATCTGTAAGCAGAATGAGACGTTGGTCAAGTACATTGTTAAGCTGAACACCAGAACCAAGACCAAGGAACTGCTCGAAGCAACAAGTACAAGACCTAACCATAATGGAACATACGCCAGAGCTGCTTACAACAGATGGCGTGATGCCGGTTGGAAAGTCCAAAATGGGAATAGCTCTTCCGATGGAGGTTCCAATTCCTCGGATGGCACAATCACTATAGACGAATAAAAACTATTGACATATTTCAAAATAAACAACCCCAATGGCAGATACAAGCATACTATCAGACTTTGGTATCAACATCCTCGAAGAAGAGATTGATGATGTGATATTCCAGACCAACGAGTTTCTTTGTGACGCTACTTTTACAGGCTCACAAGGAAGTTTTTGGTGGATATTGCAGATGAGCATGGCACTCGCCGCACTCTTCTCCATCATTGTAGCGGCTGGTATGGCCTACAAGATGATGGTGAAGCACGAACCGCTTGACATCATGAAGCTTTTTAAGCCTCTTGTCATCAGCGTTATCCTTTGCTGGTGGTACCCACCGGCAGATACGGGCATTACCAATAGTGGCAGCAGTTGGTGCTTCCTTGACTTCCTCAGTTATATCCCGAACTGCATAGGCTCCTATACGCATGACCTCTATGAGGCAGAATCCGTCATCATTGAGGATAAGTTTGAGGAGATCCAGGAGCTGATTTATACCAGAGACACCATGTACACAGACCTTCAGGCCAAGGCAGATGTTGCCCATACGGGAACGTCTGACCCCAACCTGATAGAAAGTACGATGGAACAGGCAGGTGTCGATGAAGTCACCAATATGGAAGAGAATGCCAGCAAGCTCTGGTTCACCTCCTTAACGACTGGTGCAGTAGTTGGACTTGACAAGATTATCATGCTCATAGCCCTGATAGTATTCCGCATCGGATGGTGGTCAACCATCTATTGCCAGCAGATATTGCTTGGTATGCTTACTATTTTCGGGCCTATACAATGGGCATTCAGTCTATTGCCCAAATGGGAATCCTCATGGGCAAAGTGGCTCATTCGCTATCTGACAGTCCATTTCTATGGTGCGATGCTCTACTTCGTCGGCTTCTACGTGCTGTTGCTCTTTGATGTGGTACTCAATATCCAGGCAGAAAACCTGATGGCCATTACCCAGAGTGAGCAGACGATGGCAGCATACCTTCAGAACTCGTTCTTCTCAGCCGGTTATCTGATGGCAGCAAGTATTGTTGCCATGAAGTGCCTGAACTTGGTTCCAGACCTTGCCGCATGGATGATTCCTGAAGGTGAGACAGCCTTCTCGACCCGAAACTTCGGTGAAGGTGTCGCACAACAGGCCAAAATGTCTGCACAGGGCATGGTAGGTAGAGTGTTGTAAATGGTTGAAACAATGTAATACAATACAAATATCACAGCTATTATGGTTATAAAAAATCTCGAAAACAAAATCAAGCTGGTGTTGATTATCTGTTCTCTCTTTTTGACGGGATGTGTCATCATCAGTATCTCCAGCATCTGGACGGCTCGGACGATGGTCAATGATGCCCACCAGAAGGTCTATGTCCTTGACGGTAATGTGCCTATCCTCGTGAATCGAAGCACGATGGAAGAGACGCTTGACGTTGAAGCAAAGAGCCATGTGGAAATGTTCCACCAGTTCTTCTTTACGCTTGCCCCTGATGACAAGTACATCAAGTACACCACGGAGAAAGCCATGTACCTTGTCGATGAAACAGGTCTTGCCCAGTACAACACCCTAAAGGAAAAAGGCTTCTATTCGAACATCATGGGAACAAGTGCCGTGTTCAGTATCTTCTGTGACAGCATCAAGTTCAACAAGGACAACATGGAGTTTACCTACTATGGTCGTCAGCGTATTGAGCGACGCACAAGCATCCTCATGCGAGAACTTGTCACGGCAGGACAGCTGAAACGGGTGCCGAGAACGGACAACAATCCTCATGGCCTTCTCATCACCAACTGGCGAACGCTCCTGAATAAGGACATTGAGCAGAAAACCAAGAACGCATACTAATCGTACAAGGCTATGGGAGGTTGGAAGAAATTCATCATGGGGGATAAGATGCCCGACAAAGATGATCCTCAGTACAAAGAACAGTACGAAAGGGATGTTGATGCAGGCAGAAGATTCGCAAGGTGGAGCAAGTTGGATAAGTTCGCTGCCAAGGTGCAGGACTTTGCCAACAAGCACACCAAGGCATTTCTCATCATCGTCTTTGGCTTTATCATATTCAGTTTCGGCATGAACATCTACCGCATGGGGCGTGTATGGAACCAGACAGGAAAGCCCAGGAGTGCAGTGGAGCAACAAGACGAAATGATTAAGAACCGCCATCGGCGAGTACGGAAAGCCATTAGTTCAGCTCATTGTATGCCGTCCAGCATCAACAGAGAATTTCAAGAAAGTGTAACTCAAAACAATAAAGACAATGGATATACAGACGCTAAAGAAGATTAACTGGAAGCAGCCGAAATACATGCTGCCCCTCATTATCTATGTTCCTCTGCTCTTCGTCGGATATTTCGTCATCGACCTGTTCCATACTGAAAAGGCCGAAATCCCGGATTCCAGCATGACCACGACAGAGTACTTGAATCCCGACCTGCCAGATGCCAAGATGAAGGGGGATGGTATTGGTAATAAGTATGAGAGTATGCTAAAGTCGTATGGTCGTATTGACGATTATACTGCAATGAACAACATAGACAGAAATAACGATGAAGAAAAAGAAAACTACGACTCTAAGTACAGCGACGAGGAGCGTGAACTGCTCGAATCACAAGATGCCGAGAAACTCGCTGAATTACAGAGACAATTACAGGAAAGCGCACAAAAAGGTCAGGAAGTCGCAAACGGCAACGCCCTCTCAGAAGAAGACCGGCTCGCACGCAGTCAGCAGCGTGAACGAGAAGCGATGGAGGAACTGAACCGTGCCTTGGCTCAGGCCAGACTGCAAGGCCAGCAAGCCATGCAATCCCCAACAGTCAATGATAAGGGCTCTGAAAACGCAGATTCTATTGGTGAACAAAAGGGGAAGGCTGCAGGAAAGCTAACTGTCAACGAGCGTGCCGTGAAAGGTGTGAGCGAAGATGACGAAGTTCAGGAGGTTGTGAAGAAGGTCAAGGTGACATCTGACTACTTCAATACCATTGCCAATGCTGATGAGGAACCCAATCTTATCAAGGCCATCATCGATGAGAATGTCAAGGCTGTGGATGGTAGCAGGGTGCGCCTCCGACTTCTGGATGACATCGAAATCAATGAAGTAGTGGTGCCCAAGGGTACTTATATCTATGCGTTGATGAGTGGCTTCGGCTCTCAGCGAGTTAAAGGAAGCGTCAAGAGCATATTGATACATGATGAGCTTATCAAGGTCAACCTTTCAATCTATGATACTGACGGACTTGAAGGTCTCTATGTTCCAAGCAGCAGTTTCCGAGAAACCAGTAAAGACGTGGCTTCTGGAGCTATGAGCAATACTTCATCGCTCACCAGTAGCAATACCTCTGGAGGCAATGCCCTCACGCAATGGGGCAACCAGGCTATCAGTAACATCGTTCAGAAGACCAGTAATGCTCTTGGCAAGTCTATCAAGAAGAACTCAGCCAAGTTGAAGTATGGCACATTCGTATATCTGATCAATGGCAGAGAAACAAAGAATAAATAACGTCAAAATACTAATTCAGCAATGTATATGAAATCAATCAAAAGTCTTGGCGCACTCCTGTTGGGTGCCCTGTCTGCTGCTCCAGCAATGGCACAGCAAACCTATGAAGAGATGGAACAACTTACGGTGAACGAACAGGTGACAACCGTCATTACGGCTTCCGAGCCAGTTCGTTTTGTTGACATCAGTACCGACAAGGTTGTAGGCGACCAGCCCATTAACAACACCATCCGTCTGAAACCCAAGGAGGGAGCGGATGTTCATGCAGATGGTGATGTACTTGCCATCGTCACCATCGTAACTGAGCGTTACCGTAGCCAATATGCACTAATCTACACGACCAGACTGCAGGAGGCAGTTACCGACAAGCAAATCTTGCCAGAGGAGAGAATTGCCTACAACAATCCGTCTGTCAGCATGTCCACTGAGGAAATGGCAAAGTATGCACGCTCAATATGGAACTCAGCAGCTCGCATCCGCAATGTCAGTACCAAGCAGCATCGTATGACCATGCGCCTGAACAACATCTATAGCGTAGGGGAATACTTCTTCATAGACTTCTCCATCGAGAACCGTACCAATATCCGCTTCGATATTGATGAACTGCGAGTGAAGCTCTCCGATAAGAAGCAGTCAAAGGCCACCAATGCCCAGATGATTGAACTCACTCCGGCATTTGTCCTTGACCAGAGTCAGACGTTCAAGTACGGCTACCGAAACGTCATTGTCCTGAAGAAGATGACCTTCCCGAATGATAAGGTGCTGAGTATTGAACTGTCCGAGAAGCAGATTAGCGGCAGAGCCATTACCCTCAATATCGACTATGAGGATGTGCTCTATGCCGATTCGTTTAACGCTTTATTGTTGAAGGAGGAATAAGCCATGAAGAAGGTTCTATTGTCTATGATTGCGGCTATCTGTATGTCCGCATCAGCTATTGCACAATCCCACAGTGACCGTATCTCCTTTGGCATGGGACTTCTCTATGAGAATGGCCTTGATGCAACCTTGTCTTGGGAACACGAGACTAAGTACCACAATGCTTGGGAGTACTTTGTCAATGGCTATCTCAAATGGGACGAATGCCAGTCGTGTGGTCATATCTGTCCCGAATCTTTCTGGAAGAACTACAATACCTGGGGCATAGGTGTAGCCTACAAGCCCTGTGTGGTACGTGGACGCAACAATTATGGCAACCTTCGTATCGGAGCAAGTGTCGGCAGTAATACAGACAAATTCCTTGGTGGCTTCCATGTGGGGTATGAGCATAATTTCGCCCTCCGAAAAGGATGGGTGATGTATGTGCAAGCCAAGTGTGACCTGATGGTTCCTGACCGAAAAGACTTGTTCCGTGAGGGAATTGTTATAGGCATCAAGATTCCAACCCTTAAATAGTATTCAAGATGAAGATATTGAATTATATCCATGCTACTGTTGCCATCATAGGCATTGCAGTTACTTTGACCTCATGTGATGAGCACATAGAGTTTCCTGATACAGCCATGAAGACCTGTGATATTCTGTGTACCGATGGTGAGATAGTCCGTTATGACGATGTGGTCAGCAAGGGCAAGACTCCCATTGGTGTGGTTTTCCATGTCAATCAGGATGGAAAGACAGAAGGTACTGGCTATGCCGTCTATCTGTGGGACATAGAGCAGTCAGCTTTCTGTGACAGTCTCGGTGTCAAGCAGAACACCTCGGCCAATCCGACGGCGTTTGACGGCAATACCAATACCCATGCTTTGTTCTCCTCTGGCTTATCTCCGGCTGCAAATTCCGTCTTTGCCATGTGGAAGTATGGTCAGAGTGCCTATATACCTTCCGTTGCCCAGCTCCAGTTGCTTTATGCTTCACGGGCTGCTGTCAATAGCTACATTAGTAAATGCGGAGGTGACGTGATTTCAGCAGATCCAAGTGAATGCTGGTACTGGAGTTCTACAGAGGTCAGTGGGCAGGAGTCGGCCAAAGCCTGGCTCTTCTCTCTGTCATCAGGTGCATTGCAGGAAACGCCCAAAATCGAGTCGCATAAAATACGACCAATCATCACGTTGTACAATTAACTTAGAGCCAAGAGATAATCAGAAATGGAAGAAACCAAAGAACTTCAGACTGCCTATAAGATATTCCGAACACTCATCTACGTCTCTCTCGTAGTTGAGTTTTTCGAGTATGCCATAGACCCAGCGTTGCTTGACTACTGGGGCGGTATCGTCTGCGATGTCCATGACCGCATGAAACGATGGTTTATCTACCATGATGGCAATCTCGTTTGGAGCAAGTTGGCCACTATCCTTTGCATCTGCATCACCTGTATCGGTACTCGTAACAAGAAACATATCGAGTTTGATGCCCGTCGTCAGGTGCTTTATCCCTTAGTCGGCGGCTTCATCGTGACGCTTGTGTCTATCTGGCTGTTCAAGACACGCATGGACACACGTTTCTATACGATAGCTCTCAATATCTGGCTCTATATGGCAGCCTCCATATTGGGAACCATCCTCATTCATGTGGCACTCGACAACATCAGTAAGTTCTTGAAGGAAGGGCTGCTCAAAGACCGTTTCAACTTCGAGAACGAATCCTTCCAGCAATGTGAAGAGCTGATAGAGAATAAGTATAGCGTGAATATCCCCATGCGCTACTACTACAAGTCGAAGTTCCGCAAGGGATGGGTGAACATCGTCAATCCGTTCCGTGGTACATGGGTGGTAGGTACTCCTGGTTCTGGTAAGACCTTCTCAATTATCGAGCCGTTCATTCGTCAGCATAGTGCCAAGGGCTTTGCTATGGTCGTTTACGACTACAAGTTTCCTACACTGGCCACCAAACTCTACTATCATTACCGCAAAAACCTTGCAGCTGGCAAGGTGCCCAAGGGCTGCAAGTTCAATATCATCAACTTCGTAGATGTAGAGTATAGCCGACGAGTGAATCCTATTCAGCTCAAATACATTCCCAATCTTGCCGCTGCCAGTGAAACGGCTGAGACGTTGCTCGAATCTCTGCAGAAAGGCAAGAAAGAGGGTGGAGGTGGTTCTGACCAGTTCTTCCAGACTTCTGCCGTCAACTTCCTTGCGGCTTGTATCTTCTTCTTCGCTAATTACCGAAAGGTTCCGTATGACAAGAAAACCAACAAGCCATTGGAAGCCGAGATGACCGAAGAGCCAAAGACGCATCGTCCTAAACCGACAGGACGAGTCTTTGATGCCAATCACAACGAGGTCAGCCCGGATAGTTACTACTGGCTTGGCAAGTACAGCGACATGCCGCATATTCTCTCGTTCCTCAATCTTGACTATCAGACCATCTTCGAGGTGTTGGAAACAGACCCAGAGGTAGCACCGCTACTTGGTCCGTTCCAGACAGCCATGAAGAACAAGGCTATGGAGCAGTTGGAAGGTATGATTGGTACGCTGCGTGTCTATACCTCACGTCTGGCCACCAAAGAGTCCTATTGGATATTCCACAAGGATGGCGATGACTTTGATTTGAAGGTGTCAGACCCTGCCAATCCCAGTTATCTGCTGATTGCCAACGATCCCGAAATGGAGAGCATCATCGGAGCCTTGAATGCCCTTATCTTGAACCGTCTTGTCACTCGTGTCAATACCGGTCAGGGTAAGAACATTCCAGTCAGCATCATAGTCGATGAGTTGCCAACCCTGTATTTTCACAAGATAGACCGTCTTATCGGTACTGCCCGAAGCAACAAGGTAAGTGTGGCACTCGGTTTTCAGGAACTCCCTCAATTGGAGAGCGACTACGGCAAGGTCGGTATGCAGAAGGTTATCACGACAGTTGGTAATGTGGTCAGCGGTTCTGCCAGAGCCAAGGAAACCCTCGAATGGCTCAGTAACGACATCTTTGGAAAAGTTGTTCAGTTAAAGAAAGGTGTGACCATCGACCGTGACAAGACATCCATCAATCTCAATGAGAATATGGACAGCCTTGTTCCTGCCTCTAAGATTTCCGACATGCCTACTGGCTGGATATGTGGTCAGTCTGCACGTGACTTCATCAAGACTAAGACTGGACGAGGTGACTCCATGAACATCCAGGAGAGTGCCGAGTTCCAGACCTCAAAGTTCTATTGCAAGACTGACTTTGACATGAAGGAGATACAGCAGGAAGAAGCCGAGTACGAGAAGTACCCGATTCCTAAGTTTTATTCTTTCCCTTCCGTTGATGCTAAGGAACGTATTCTGTACCAGAATTTCGTTTCCGTAAACCTCGATGTGAAGAATATGATAGACGAAATCAATAAATTCAAAGTACGTTGATAATGAAAGTAAGAACTATAATTCTATTCAATCTGATAGCCATGTGCCTGAATGCCAATGCTCAGGCGCGTGAGCCTTCGGAAACGCAACAGTTAGAGACAAGGAACAGCATCTTCAGCTTGCCTCCTTTTGAGCGAGCTGTATGCTGCATCAAGTATTATGAAGGAATGCACCGCAAGAAGGACTATCCATACGTCGGCTATGGTCACAAGCTATTACCAGGCGAACATTACTCTTCCAATATGTCGCTTACAGAAGCCGACCTCCTGCTGCGAAAGGACTTGATGAAGTTCTGCGGTATGTTCAGCGCATACGGCAAAGACTCCCTTCTGCTTGCGGCTTTAGCTTATAATGTCGGGCCTTACAGGATATTGGGCTGCAAGAAGAAATACCCCAAGAGTACCCTCCTGAAGAAGATCGAGGCTGGCATCCGTGATTTCAAGTCCGACTATGTGCAGTTCTGCCGCTGGAAGGGTAAGAAAATTCCGTCTATTGAGCGAAGACGGTATGCAGAATGGACTCTTTTATACATTAGATGATGGAATACAGAAACCACCGTTAAAGTTTAAATAACAACACTTAACGGTGGCTTTTTCTGTCGTATGTTTAATTGATTCAACTTCGGTTCTTGTTCATGTCTTTCACAACACCCATAAATAAGAGTTGATTATATTCACCTCTAATTGCGAATCCGAATGGTCTGTCAATCCTCATTGTCGTAATTTGAGGAATATCATCTGGGGGAGGGCAGCCCACTTCACATTCTGCAATTGTGATAGCCGCTGCTTCTGTACCTTCTTCTTCAACATCGATGACGCATTGCTGTTTGATTTGGCTGACATGAAGAGGTAAATCTGTTATAAAGGGAAATGAATCCTCCTTTTCAAACATATCTCCGAGTCCCGATAATGTGAGAATGTCCTTAAATGATAGCGTGTTGTCAAACTTAAAGCGTGGCATATATAATTCCACTTCTCGTTCCTCAGTGGATTCATACAGCCAATCTGGATTACTCATTATGTCATCAATGTCATTCCCCTCTTTAGGAAGTACCACAGTCATGTGGTATTGATAAGAGCTATAAGGAAGATTTATTATTTGATATTCTTTGGTCTCTGCGTATTCGGCACTTTCAATGTCCTGATACATCATGTCAACTTCAGACTTGGACTCATCTGCATTATGGAATATATCCGTTTCGGTAAGCTCTGGGTCAAACGGATTATCCCATTGGGCTTTCATGTATATGGCATCGAGTATAAGCATCAACGCATCCTTGCTCAGTTCAGTATCAAGGCTTTTAATCATGTGATGTGTCTTATCTGACACCCATTTGTCTATCCAAAGTTTTGTTTTTGTTGTTTGTGTAAAGTCTGCGTTAAAAGCTTCTGCCTCATACACATCCTTTATGCAATTGACGAAATCCTCTTTTACTGCTCCTATTGCCTTATCATACCAAATGCTCGTTGCGTGAGCCAAGTTGAAATGCTCATCATCAACAGGTTCTATGTCACTACTTAATCCTGATATGATTTTGTCGATTTGATCATATAGCTCAGTATTTACATCCATTCCTTCTTGAAGCATTTCAAGAATGGCACATAGGCCAGCTGGCGAAAAGACGAAATTACCTTTATTCTTCAGTAACAACGCTCTTACAATAGTTGAATCGATGATGTCTGACGGGTAAGGCGATGGCATACCTTCAAGGGGTGGCTCAATATCGCCCACCAAGGTAAGAGGTTCAGGTGGCTCCGGCATTCCCATTGTCGCCATCTTCTCTTGTTCTTCAGATATGCTTTGCTCGATAGTTTCTATAGAGAAAGCTTTACGCAGTTCCTCTTCACTCATTATTCCTTCCAATGTAACAGGCTTTCCTTCCTGTTCAAGCTTGTCAATGGAATCCATAAGATAACGCACTTCGGATTCACATTTTGGGCATGTGCCAGGACAATCCCCTTTATGCGTACATTCCTCCAACTCAAAGGGGATGTTGTTGGCATCAGCAATTCGCTTGCGCAATTCCTTTAGTGCATGGCATATTCTTTTTCCTTTTTCCATATCTAATGCTCTTTTATGGTGTAAGTAAATCGTTCTATATCTGTAATACCCATCTTCAGTAGGGCTTCAATGCTTTTTTCAACGTCAGCCTCAGTGTTGAAATTGGGGATTATCGGAACTCTGACTGTTATTTTTGCTTTTTTCTCAATCAGATGTTGTAGGTTTTGGATGACCAAGTGGTTGTCAACTCCTGTGTACGCCTTGTATGTCTCTGGATTCATATCTTTGATGTCCACAATCCAGTGATTCACCAATTTCTCTACAACTTCTACAAAGGTTTCCAGTACATTCAAAGATGTCTCAATGTTAACCGTCCAATGTTTACCATTGTCCAAGCATAACTTATGGAAATGAAGGATCTCCTTGCAAGAAAGTAAAGGTTCGCCACCGCCAAAGGTAATTCCACCGCCTGTAGCTCTGAAATACAAGTCGTCTTTGCTTACGACTCTAAACAGTTCATCTGGAGTATAACGTTTCCATACTCCTTTTGGCGACAATGCTTGTGGATTAAGACAATACTTGCAGTTGAGAGGACAACCGTGGAAAGCAACAAGAGTTGTTACTCCTGCACCATCCACGCCTATACGGTGTCTACTTAGCCCTATGAGAACAGCTGTTTTCATTTACAGTTGTTATTTATGTCCTGCTTACTGCTTATAATGTTTTTTAGATGAATATTTCTCCAGATTTTACTTTCCTTATGAGATCTTCTGCATCATACTCATGGTTTTTCCATCGGAATGACACATCATGAGCAAATTCGTAGTCGAACTTATTGATTATATCCATGATGTCATCAGTTGATTTCTTCCCTTCAAATGGATCTGGAGTATTACCACCAGGCAATTTCTTTACTCCAAATTCATAGAGGTCATAAGGAATCTGATGATAATAGGCTCCAGCTATGGCTCCAGTGATAGCTCCCATGGTGTCAGCATCACCACCAAGTGAGATACAAAGTCTTAGCGCATCCTCATAGTCCTTGCTATCAAGGAAGGCGATGATGGATTCTGGAACAGTACCCTGACAACTGCCATCGAAGCTGTAAGTCGGACGGATATCATCACAAGTCCTGTTCATGTCATATCCAAAGGTATCGCTTATATATCGTCGTATTTCTTCCTTGGTGCTACCTGTCCTTGCCATAAAGATTGCAGCTGCTGTGGCTTGTGCTCCTTTTATACCCTCTGGATGATTATGGGTCACTTCTGCGCTCTTTTTTGCAACCTTCAAAGTCTCTTCTAACGACTGGAAAGCAAACCCCACTGCCGCTACTCGCATGGCAGCACCATTGCCCCAGGAATTATATGGCTTTGGACTGTCTGAAGATAACCATTGTGAGAACATGCCACCATAAGCTCCCATAGGGTTCGGGTATCTACGTCCCCATTTTTGCATACAAGTGACTAAGCCTTTCTTTGAATGCTTCTTATCGTTCAAGATCCAGTCTGCCACCGCAATGGTCATGATGGTATCATCCGTATATTCCATGGAACTATCCAAAAGGTTTATATCCTTGGATTTGTGCGGATTGAACTCATAGATACTACCTACAATGTCACCAATGATAGCCCCAATCAACAAGGGATTATATTGTGCTTTTGGCTTCCTGTCATTGTTCCTTTCAGTAGCCTTTACATTAGTGTAATCAATACTCTCATACCATCTTCGGAATGTGTCAGGCGTCTCAGCCCATCCCCAATGACAAAAGCGGTTATAAAGAAGTGCTTTCATGGAAATTGGTACTCCATCGTCTGCACAGAAATTACCAAGCCCTTCTCTAATATAGTAAAGAGTTTCATTCAAAAGATAGTCGTCTTCGTTGAAGTGGAATCTGACCCAACATTCCTCATACATATGTCCGACATGTGCGCCGCAATCTTCTGGTACATCCTTTCCATAATAGAAGCAATGGGCCAAGTATGGTGCTACAATGATGTTATAGAACTCCTTTGGTAGGAATATGTTGTAAACAGACAACGCTTTTTGGAAAAGAGGAGCAATTTGTTCATCCTTAAAGCCAGCAATGCCACACCCAATCCGAGTGACCAGGAATTTTAGTTCCGAATGAGCTTTTGCAAACTCAATGAACTCGTCCACGTAAGGTTTAATGGTTTCCACACCGCCTTGCATGGTTGGGATGGCATAAGCCTGTCCTGTTAGTCCTACGCCAACTCCCCATTCAGCACCGAACTTCATGTTTGCTGCTCTTGCGGCACCTCCTTTGTGTTGGCCTGCAAGGTTACTGCCAAAGACGAAAATTTCGTCTTTTTCGAGCACATCTATTTTACTGGATGCGATATTGGGCTGTTCTGTTCTATTCTTACTCATAGTATGTTTGTTAGAGTAAATTTATGCTAAATAACGAATGTACGCACTATGTAAGAGTATCTTTTGTCAATCTCTACATTCACAGGCTCTTGTTCTTTGCCATTGATACATGCGTACTGAACAGACTTGTTATATATGGATTCTTCAGCATCAAAGTTGGCAGTGGAAAAGTATGCTCTGTTATGATTACTAAAGAGCACCCTTCGTTTACGCATTTTATCTTGGTTTCCCATTGGAGAATGTAACGGATTGAGTATAATGTCTGTATTATTCAAGAAATCGGTAAAGCGTTTGTTCAGGGCGGTATTCTCATCGAAACGGAATACGGCTCTGTTTTCTTCGGATTGTATATTTCTTAGAATATTGTTTTCACCGCATTGAATAATAGCCACATTTCTATTAGCAGCAGAAAATTTTCGCCTTGTTTCCAGTTCAAGCATAAGATACTCACCTAATATAGGATAGGAATTAATAGTTTTAGAATCACTAAATAGTTGATGTGTAAATAAGCTTCTAACAATTCCGTTTTCTAACAAGAACAAGGAATGGCATACAGGATTCATTTTACTTGTTTTATCCTCTTTTACTTCGATAACAGCTATTGTTTTATCATTGTCAACAAGCTTGTTCAACTCATCTGCATCGCTGGGAGAAGCTATAGTGTGACCAGCGAACAGAATTAGATCAGCTTTCGAAGAGTTTATAATCTCTGACGTATGACGCAATCTGCTGTCTGCTCGCAATGTCGATTTATATGAGACCAACTGGATAACCATAATTCTGTGTTAATTTAGTGTCGCTTTGTATAAACTTCTTCCTCTAAAGACTCTGTATTCAACCTCATTGAGCGTTAGATTGATAGGCATAAAATCTATTTCATCAATAAGGAATCCAATATCGTCAACGTCCGCTTCTGCCTCTGCGATACGCCCTAATGTAACATGCAGACGAAAATCTGATAGAATGCTTGTGGAGGTGTTGGCACTGATATCATTTCGAATATTGTTTACCAGCTTTTGGAAATTGTCTGGAATGCTATCTGTCGTTAAGTGTACGATTTTCATGCCGTTATTTGTGGTGAATACATCCAATTTATTGAAAGTCATGCTTACGGCATTCGCATTATCCAGATAGCTGCGCATGATGGCTTCTACTTCTGGCAAATTCCGAGTGTCATCCAAAAATGCCATAGTAATATGGTAATAGTCGTTTTGCCAATGCACAGGTACATCTTTCAATGCTTTTCTTAGTTCTGAAAACCAAAAAGCATCGTAGGATATAGGAACTTTAATTTCAAGATAGGTCTTCATTAGTTAATAAATTCTTCTTATCCACCGTTTGCTACTTTCCATACCCCATTGCACATGCCATTTCTTACCACTCGTTTTATCGATGAGTATAAATTGGTACATGTTTTTGGTTGGATATAACTCAAAAGAACCTGAACCATAGCCATATCCATAAGTCAGGTCATCAGAATTGATGGTTACACTCCCTTCGTTGTCAGAATCCAAAGACCATTGAACCTGTTCTATCATGCCTGTCTTTGTGTCCAGCTGAAGGAAGGTGTAGATATTATCTGTCTGATACAATTTGTAGCGTCCCTTCAGTGAAGAGTTTATATCTAAGTGATCCAACAACTGATTGTTAATCATCAGAAGAGTGTCGATTTTAGAAAGAAGGGAATCAACTTTCTGCTCATGTTTGTTGAGCTTTACTGTAGGTGTTGTCTTTGCGGTTTGTGCATTGACACCAATCGTCGTAATCAACAAAAGAAATAATAATGCTTTTTTCATACTCGTGAAGGTTTTAATCGGCCATTACAATCATTCCAGGAACTTCGTGCAGTTTCTTACCACATTTAGGACAACGCCCCTCGATAGGATTCCAGTTATGTATTTTTTCATTCTCGGCTCCGCACTTAGGACATTTAGGCAAATATCTCTGGCTTGCAAGGTCGTCAGCAGAAATGGAAATAATCTCTTTGCACTTGGCACAGCGGAAGTTGTAAAACTCTCCTGCGAATAGTCCATAATGACCTGTGGGTTCAGTTTGAACTTCATAACCACATTCACATCTGTAGGTTCTTAATGTTGCCATACTTCATTTGATTTTTGAGTGAATAATCAAGATTTCAGGCGCAAAAGTAGATACCTATTGTGCAACCTATCTTCATCGTTAGAAGAAAATTTCAACTATCGCCAGAATTTTCATTTCTTGACTGTAGCTTTTATCTTTCAGTTGCAAATATAATAAGATTTATTGAAAATTGACTCGAAAATCAATTATTTTGCACGAAAAATGAGAAATTCGTGCAGAAATCAGCGGTTTTTCCAAAAAAAAACTTTATTTTTGCAACCAATAACAATATAAAAATAAGTATATGGACACTAAACCGTTGAATCGAATTAAGGTAGTGATGGCAGAGCGGATGGTAACTAATAAAGACCTGAGCAAGATGCTTAACAAGGACACTGCCACTATATCCAGATGGGTAACAAATACTTCCCAACCCACCTTGGAGAGCTTAATTGAGATTGCTAAGGCACTGAAGTGTGACATTAGCGACCTTGTACGAATGGACGATTCCACAATCCTAAAAAGTCAAGATTAACCCCTCAATTTAACTTCGATTATGCCTATCAATAAGAATGCGCTTCTGCGTTACCAGATACTTGACCGCTGTTTCAGTGACCGTCATCGCCGATACGAGATTGAAGACCTCGTTGATAAGGTGAATGACGCCTTGCTTGATATGTATGGTAAGACAGTTAGTCTTCGACAAATACGTGCAGACATAACTTATATGCGTGATAGGGTTTCTTATAATGCTCCTATTGTAGCGCGTCCTATTGAGGGGCGAAGATGCTATTATACCTATGAAGATCCAGATTTCACCATCTTCAGCAATGAACTATCTGTTGAGGAAGTGAAGAATCTTCTTTCTACTATTGATATGCTTGGACGTTACCGTAGTCCCAAGAACGCATGGTTGGAAGAGGTTATTTCCAGTCTGGAACTCCGTTTTGGCATTAAGGCAAACCGAGATAAGATAGTTTCATTCGAACAGAACGACCAACTTAAAGGTATCGAGTTTCTTTCGGATCTTATTGATGCAATAATTAATCACCAGCCGTTGAAGATGACTTATCGTCCATACAAAGGTGACGAACAGACTATGGTCATCCATCCTCACTATTTGAAGCAGTATAATTCTCGATGGTTTCTGTTTGGGCTGGAAGATCACGGCGAATATGGAATGAGTCCCGTGAACAAAGCACTCGACCGTATAGTAAAGTTCTCTATTGCCAAAGTGCGATTTGAGGAGAACGATATGATAGATTATGAGACTTATTTCGATGATATTGTAGGTGTAACCCACGATCGTAAGCATCCTGATGTTGAGCATGTGGTAATGAGATTCTCAAAAGAACGCTTCCCATACGTTGTCTCAAAACCAATTCACCACAGCCAACAGGTTGTGAATTCGGACGAGGGTATCATCTCTATTGATGTACGTATTAACCGTGAGTTGGAACAAAACATTTTCTCGTTTGGACAGCAGGTAGAAGTGATTTCTCCTGAGTGGTTTCGCAATCAAATAATAGAAAAATATAAAGAAATAGTAAAAATCTATGGAGTGTGAAGATAGACTGCACAATACATAATTAGCTTTGCACCCGTAATTCGAATTATATGGCATTAGATAAAGAGAAATATAGAATATTTGAGCACATCAGCGATGTGGACATCTCAGAGCAAGACATCTGGGACTATGAGCCTGATGTGCTCAA
>Ga0247610_10002474_pt1 | contig 21223 bp, 21 predicted proteins | sample 174DNAGHGhighgp2_FD_193483 | JGI IMG/M metagenome (GOLD analysis project Ga0247610, IMG submission 193483) | Sheep rumen microbial communities from Palmerston North, Manawatu-Wanganui, New Zealand - 1742 DNA GHGhigh gp2 | ecosystem: Host-associated > Mammals > Digestive system > Stomach > Rumen...
TCTGTTACTTTTGTTTCTTCAACACCTAAATGTTCAGCAACAATTTTCTTAACACGATCAGCGGTATTATCAGTCATTAAATTAACCTCTAAAAATTATTAAAACAAATTATAGACTAACGTCTGAGAAGAACGCTACAAGGATTTTATTTATTTGACAAGCATTTTTTTTGATTTTTCAACTTTTTGCCTCTATCGGACGCTAAAAACTTTTATAATCAACATGATAGCAACATGAAAAAAACTTCTTTTTCCCCTAAAACCACCCTTTATTTCTAAAAAAAGATGGCATATATATACTAAAGAACAGTTTTTAGCCACAAAAAAGGAGAAAATTATGCAAATTGGAATCATCGGTACCGGTATGGTTGGCAGTGCGATAGCATTTTCACTGGCCACAAGCGGTGTTGCGGAAAAACTAATATTGATAGATAATCACAAAGAGCGTGCCTCAGCCGAAGCTATGGATATATCACACGCCACCCCGTTTTCTTTCGGCTCTAAGGTAACAGCCGGTGATTACAAAGACTTAAAAACCGCTGATGTCGTTATCATCACCGCCGGCGCCAATCAAAAACCCGGAGAAACAAGATTAGATTTATTAAACAAAAATGTTACCATCTTTAAGGAAATTATCCCAGAAGTCGTCAAAAATGCACCTGATGCAATCTTATTAATTGCCACCAATCCGGTAGATATTATGACAGAAGTGGCCCTAAAACTATCCGGATTGCCTAAAAACAAAGTTTTCGGCACCGGGACAGTATTAGACTCCTCCAGATTTCGCAACAGCTTAGGACATCAGTTAGGCATTTCACCCACCTCTATTCACGCCAATGTTATCGGCGAACACGGTGATAGTGAAGTCCTACTTTGGTACGGAGCTGTTGCCGGTACCACCCGTATTGAAGACATTGCCAAGCAATATGGTACACAATTAACTCCTGAAATTAAAGCCAAGGTAGATGATGATGTACGTAATGCCGCCTATGCAATTATTGAAGGCAAAGGTTCGACTTACTTCGGTATAGCCTCCGCTACACAACATATTATCAATGCCATTGCCGGAGACAGTCATATGATATTAACCATCAGCGCTCATCATGAAAACAGCATCGGTGGTTACCATAATATTTGCTATGCCATGCCATCTGTCATCGGTAAAAACGGTGTAGAAAAGACCTTAATACCGGTCATGAGTAATTCTGAACGTGAATCATTAATTAAAAGCGCTGCCACTCTTTCGGAATATACTCAAAAAGCCCTAGATTTGCTTTAACTGGATAACTACGTCGCTTATGATCCTCACAATTGATGTACTTCTTTTTGTCATCGTAAAATGAGGCTTCCATTTGTGAATGAGTACTTTAAAAAAGACCATTTAGTTAATCAAGTGGTGGCAACGGTGTATAATATTTATACCACAAACGCTGTAACATCCTAAAAAATTCCTCATTCGGTGCAATCTTACCTAAAGGTTTTTTAGATGATGCAAAATGCAACACGATTGCCGGCGCAAAAACATCATCATAACTTTGCCAATCACGTCCGTAAAAAGCATTCATCGTCGGCATATCAACGTGTTCAAAAAAGAAGTTCATCGTATTAGCCTCAACCGGCAATAACAAAACATCATTTCCTACCACCACATTAAGCGCATCTTGATCCATATAGGTGCGGAAATTATTATTGGTAAAATCCTCTAATTTCTGCAACAAGCCATCTTGGCGGAACTTATCCAAATTCATAAGCATGACACCGGAGTTAAAATAAAATCCGCGTTCTTCCAGGTTGAGCTCTAAAACATGTGTATTCTCAAAAAACCATGATGGATCTTTGACAATAGCTAAATAAACATTGCTGATATCAGTCTGATAAATCTGATTTAAATCATGTAAAACCAACACATCAGAATCAAGATAAAGCACTTTGCTTAAATTCGGCAAAGCTTCCGCAATATAATACTTTAACAGAGATGTTTTGGAAACATGCGTATCACGAATATAGAACAAATCCGCCTCTTTTTGCGGCAACACATTCACCGTCACGCCATTGCCCTCTAAAGCTTTCAAGGCCGCCACATCGGATTCTGATATATCCATCGTCATCACATTAAAATTATATTGGCTGTTCGGGCATTTCATTTCTTTTGCAGAATTAATAGCTACTCGGGTAAAGTCCATGTAATTTGCATCGGTAATCAACACCAAATCAACCGTACCTTCCACACCCTCACAATTTTGCGGTGTCAATTTTAAATCATAATCATAATTTGGAGCACTGATTTCTTGAACATCGGGCAACATATCTGTTTCATCATTAAGAGTCGTTTCCAATTGCTGTTGCTTAGCTTGTGCTTCATCTTCTGCAACTTGTCTGTCAATAAAATTCGCCCAAAGCAAAAGAGCAACCACAATGATTGCTAAAACATTTGCAAAAATAACCCATTTCATACCGGAATCTGAATTATTTTTTTCTCTTTGAGATGTTGTATTTTCTGGTTTACTTTCTTTCTCCATAACCTGACTCCTAAAAAATTTTAATATACAAAATATAACTTGAACTGGTAAACATCAGGTTAAAGTAAAATAAATAAAAACATTAATATTTTCCCTCATTTTCAATATTCCATTTCAAAACCAGACGACTGATATCATCATCACTAACCATCAAAAATATATCTTTTTCCCCCACATAATAAAAATTTTTACAAGGATAAGCACAAAGTTTGTCCGCCGCCGAAAGCAATTCTTTTTTATCATCACCGAACCGACGTGCAAAAACACCGGCATTAACACGATTATACTCATCTAAATTGCTGTTAATAACAACATATTTTAGATAATTGCCTAAATAAATTGCATCCCCAAAAACAGGATTATTGGGTTCGTAAAGAAATAATCCGGAAGAAGAAAATTGATTAAGATACAATCCATACCCATAATATTCACGATAGGTTTCCCTTTGCATAACAGATAATTCGTCCCAACCCGCAAATTTTTGCCGCCCATAAAAATTGCCGACGACTGCCAGTCGATAATGTTTTCCTGCATTCAATTTCGGCAAAAGTACTGCACGCACCCTATCTGCTGCACGTTCGTCTTGTATGGTTCCCAAATACCAAACTTTCTGCGCCATAAAATCTATTCTGACATAGCCCAAAATCATTATAACAGCCATCAAGAGCATTACATTTCTATGCCATTTTTTCCCATAAACAACCACTGCCACAAACAAAATTGCCGCAATATACGGCACGCTCAAAGCATGAATACGAATCGACCAAAAGATTCCGTAAGGAGAAAAATAAGCCAGAAAAAATGCTACATAAAATATACTTATTAAAATGCCAATGCTAAACCATATTTTCTTTCTATAAAAAGCAACACAAAGCAACAAACCACTCAAAATAAAAAGCAAGATACTTTCTTTTATTGAACTATACGGTAAGTACTCAAACAGGACACTAAACGGATCAGCCAAAGAAGAAAAAAATTTCTTACCAGCATCATAAAGCGAAAGAGAATGTACATTATACATACTGCTATTAATCCATCTTGTTACCTTTAAGATTTTAATACCCAACAGATAGACCACAAGCACCATTGCCAAAATCAGGATATAGCTAATACCCTGTTTTAAGAATCTTTTATCGGTCAATTTACCTGCTAAAACCTCTTGCAAAAATTTTCCTATTGAAACCACTAAAATCATCTCTAAAACCGGTACATATCCAAAAAGTGCAAACAACCAACAGAAACACCCAAAGATAAGTAAACTAAAATGCCGCACTTCTATAAACCGCCATATAAATATACATCCGAGCACACCGAATAAATGCCAACTTAGGACAGAAATAACCGTATGCACATAATAGAGTTGCGAAAAAATATAAGGATGTAACGTAACCAACAAACAAAAAACAACAACCGGTAAAGAGTTTTGCGGCATTCCATACCATTTAGCCAACAAAATAACCGCTAAGGAAAACGCTATAAATCCGATGAAAGCACCCAAAATCGGCATTACCTGCCCATGCAAAAACAACCATGGTAACACAAATTGCGTCACACGCCCTTCCCACACTCCGGAATTAAGTGCTGTACCATAGCGCATGAATGGAAAATCATGATTGCCGACATAAAAAATCATCATATAAAAAGAAAATACCGCCGCTGTTATGCCGAAAACAAAGCTCCAGCATTTGATAAAAAAACGATATTTTTCAAATAAATCACTCATAACCTAATACTAAAAGCACAATCCCCAAAAAGTCAAAACAAAAAATTTGACTGCCCTACAAAAATATGATATACTGGCATTTGAGTAAAAAGTATTGTGTTGTATTATAATGTATGTTTCATGGTTTTGTCTTTTGAGGTTATACCCCAGGAGTGCAAGATTATACCTAAAACATCTGATTAGTCAGCACACAAGTATAACTTAAAAAAACAAAAAAAAACTATGAAACAAAATCAAAGACAAGTTCCACAGGAACCGCACGTAAGAATGACTTACGCATTTAGCAACAACTATCCGAAAATTCTGCTGGCCGGCTACCCACTGTATCTGGAAACATTCCGCATCCAGCTGGCAATGTTAAAAGATGGGCAGCGCTTCACCATCGGACGAGACCGCCGGTGCGACTTTCAAATGCAGCCAGACGTGATTTCACGCCTGCATTGCTACATCGTTAAGAACGGAAACGATTTCGTTCTTTGCGATGTCTCCAAAAACGGCACCGTCGTCGTCCCCGAAGAAAAGAAGCAACCAAGCGTTCTGCAAAGGTTTTTCACAGCCTTAGGCTGCTAAAATCGGATAGCTAATTACTCAAAAGCCCCCTTATCCTGCTTTACGGCAGATATGGGGGCTTTCCTGTTTTATAATTGCAAAAAAGATTTCTCCCCTTGCGAATATAAAAATACGCTTTTATAATAGCGTTCATGAGAACATTAAAAAGTTTAGAAACACATCAAAAACCAATTTACATATCACTATTACTGATAAGTGTATGCATAAGTATTTATTTTGCCTATGTTCACATGTTAAATATGGATGAAAGAGAACATTTATACGCCTCTTTTATGATTTATAGCGGTTATATCCCTTATAAAGATTTTTTCGAACACCATCACCCACTATTATGGTATCTTTTTGCTCCCATCCTCAATTTTTGTGACAATACACCCTATATCTGGTATATTATCCGCACATTTGGTTTAATTATATTATCAATAACCACCTTTTTAGTTTATAAACTGGCGCTTTTCATCACAAACAACAAAACAACGGCCTTAACGGCAATTATCATCTATTTAGGTTTTGAAACCGTAGGCTATGCCGGTACAGAATTTCGTCCGGACAATTTGATGATATGTCTATTTTTAGCCGGTCTATATCAGTATCTTAAATACTTAAAACAAGATAATTGGAAAAATTTGGCAAAAGCTTATTTTCTGTTCTTTCTATCTTTACTTACTTTGCAAAAAATTATCGTATTATTGAGCGTTATGGGATTAATTATTTTCTTTCTTGCTTATCGTCACAAAAAGATTCGCACCGTTTTTATAACGCTCTTACTTCCCCTAAGTGCTACCCTATTATACGGATTATATTTATACCATTACGATACACTGAAAATATATTTGGAATCAAATTGGATACTACACAAATACTTTCGCTTTCATCCTACTTTTAAATTCATCAAAACTATTTTCTATTTTCTTCCTAGCCTTGGCGCTGTTTTAGCACTGTTTTTAAGCAAAAAATCCCCTGTTTCATTAAACATTATTAAAATTCTTTACCTCGTATGCTTTATATTCATCCTTATTTTATCACCTTCTTCACAATATTTACTGCCTTGTTATCCATTCTTAGCTATTATCTTCGCAGACTTTTTATCTACTCGTTTCGAAAAATACAGCTTAATTATTTTATGCCTATATACGGCAACTTCTCTATATAGCGCTATTAAACTACACCAATCCCCTGAACTTGGTCCTGAAACACATACCGAATTAAGTAAAATAATTATAAATAACAGTAATAAAGACGATTTAATTGTCTCAGATATGTTTTGGTCCGGCGGTTTGCGTCGCAGTGCATATGGCTATTATTGGTTTAGTATCGGAGGAATATCGCTTTTAGACTACAAACTTTTTCATCACCATGAATTACCTGATTTAAATCGCATCATCAGCATCCGTAAACCTAAAATTGTCGCCAATGCACCTATTTTTGATTGCTTAACTGAAAATCACGAATTGCTCTTAATCCCCGATTGCACTTTATCACAATCCATTTCAGAAAATGCCACACAAGATAATTATCTAAAATCCGAATTCATCTATTTAAGAATAAAATAGCCCGCGGTAAACTCCACTTAAACCAAAAATTGACTTAAAAAGTCAAATACAACCCTGTATTCTGAATAAACCCAATATCCACCAAATAAAAACAGCAAATACTTTAAGAAAACTACCTTTTCATTATACTGAGAAAAAATATATACAATAATTCCCAACAATCCATAAATAAAATACAAATAGAGCCGTTCTCCTGATGCATAAAGCGTTGGCGAAAAACAAAGTAATATAACAGAAATTGCCCCAAGTGTCATAATCAAAAGCGAAATATAAAACGGCATTGTATTTTCAAAAAGCAGATATAAAGTATAACAGACGCAAAGAACTAACCCAACGGATAATAAATATTCAAAATCCAACACATTGCCTTTTGTAACAAGTATATTGTTACTCAGACTAATCCATAAAATACATCCCCAAAAACATAAAGCTGTAGCCAAAACAACTAAAGCATCTTTATTTTTTTTATAAATAAAACTGATTAACGTTCCTAAAACACAAATCAACATCAACAAACTTGAGCAATATGAATACGCAAAAAACACATCAAAAAAGTGTGTCACTCCATGTCCTACTTTCTCAAAGATATTCCATGATGGATATTCCGGCAACCAACTGTTAATTTCACTATCATAACGCTTAAAATTCCCAGGACAAAAGAAAAATAATGCCACATTAATCACAAGACACGCTAGCTGTCCGCATAATAACGGGTAAATTCTTTTCCTTTCATAATAAAAATACCCGGGTGCAACAACCAATAATCCGCCCAAAATAATACAGCATTGCTCATTATTAGCAGCAATTAAAGTTGCCAACATATAGCTAACTGATTTGAGCATGCTGATTTTATTTTGCTTATAATAATCATAAACAGAACCCATCGCTACCAATAATAGAAAGAAGGGAAACCAATAAAATAATGTGGTTGTTTTCCATCCTGCATTATTGAAAAAAACATTTGGCACTGATAAGATCAGTAATCCGCTCAAACAACTGATCATTGCTTTTTTATTATCGAGCAAATAATCAAACGTAAACATAATACCACACAAACAAAATGAACAAAAAACAGCCCATATCCATATTGGTTTTAATGAAAAAAAGTACACAAACGGCTCTATAAAAACACGTGAAGACCACGTATTATAGCGATGAACCATAAAATCACCGAAATTATACTGCAAAAACATTTTGGCAAAATCATAATCATCACCTTTTGGAATGTATAACAACGTCCACCATCCCCAAAAGAATAAAAAGAAAAAAATATAAATCAGTGCACGTTTCATAGTCACACTTTCTAAAAACTAAACTTTGATAATATGCAAAACGTTTGTTAACCCGGCCTCACCGAACGGATACCCTGCCGTAACCACAATATATTGTCCCGCTTCTGCTAAACCGGAAACTCTGGCAAACCCTTTAGAAACCGCCTCAATATTATCAAAACTGTCAAATACTTTCTTATCAATGAAAGTTCTCACGCCCCAAACCAGATTGAGCTGACAAGCAATTTTTTCATCCGGATTTATCGACATAATCGGATAAGCCGGACGTTCCTGTGCCATAACCAAAGTCGTCCGTCCGCTGACCGAAAACGTCGCAATGCACGCAACTTTATCTAAAGTTTTTACGACCTCACCGGCCGCGTGAGTAATTGCTCGCGATTCGCTATGACAATACACGCCGGAAACCGCGCTATGAAGCCTCTCAAAATATTTAGGGTCAGTTTCCACCTGTTCAATAACTCCACGCATGGTTTTAACCGTTTCTACCGGATAAGACCCCATTGCTGTTTCACCGGAAAGCATCACGACATCGCATCCGTCATAAACTGCATTCGCTACATCAGAAACCTCTGCTCTGGTCGGCATGGGTGCCGAAATCATCGATTCTAACATTTGCGTTGCCACAATGACCGGCTTACCGCAAGCACGACACCTGGCCACAATTTTCTTTTGCAATACCGGTACCGTAACAATCGGACATTCCACCCCCAAATCACCACGCGCTACCATAATCATATCAGAAGCCTGAATAATACCATCCAAATCATCCATCACTTGCGGCTTTTCTAATTTTGCAATAATCCACGCTTTATTTTTAATAATTTTACGCGCTTCTTTAATATCACTGGCACGTTGCACAAAGGAAAGACATACACAATCAACCCCAAGTTTTAAGGCAAAATCTAAATCATCCAAATCCTTTGGTGTTAAAGGTGAAATGTTAAGCGAAGAATTCGGCAAATTCACCCCTTTATGACCGGAAACCACACCCCCGACGACAACTTCCGTTACTGCCGAAGTTTTATTACATTTAAGCACTTTCAAGATAATATTGCCATCATTAACCAGCAAGCTATCGCCAACCTTCAAGGCCTCAAAAATCTCTTTATGCGGTAATGTCACACGCGTCTCATCACCCAAATCCTTTTTTCATATCCAGTGTGAATTTTTGCCCTTTTTTAAGCGTAACTTTATCATTCTTGAATAAACCGATTCTAAGCTTTGGACCTTGCAAATCTGCCACCACTGCAATATGTGCATTTTTCTTTTTGGAAACCTGCCGAATAATATCATAAGTTTTTTGATGAGATTCGTGTGTTCCATGGCTAAAATTAAGACGAAAACCATCAATACCTGCATCAATTAAAGCAGTAATTATTTTTTCGTTATCTGAAGCAGGTCCTAACGTCGCTAAAATATTCGTACGCGTATTAATCGGCATATTATATCTCCTAAAATCACAAACAATATACTGAATATATAGAACAAAAAGTTTAACAACTTATTATTTAAATGAGCCGTAAATATAACTTGTCAAAAAAAAATATCTTTGCTAAATTCTCGACTTGTAGATTCGTTAGCAACATTAGGGAGAAAAAATATGTCTGAAACAGAAGTCGGCGGAATTGACAGCACCAGATTAAATTCTTTAATTGAACGTATTGAGCGTTTAGAAGAAGAAAAGAAAGGTATTCAATCCGATATTCGTGATATTTTTGCTGAAGCCAAAGGCGTAGGTTTTGATGTTAAGATTATGAAAGCGATTATAAAATTAAGAAAAATGAACCAAGCAGATCGCGATGAACAAGAATTTTTGCTGGAGACATATCGTAAAGCATTAAATGTATAAAAAATATCACCAAGATTTAATACTTAAAGCGCCCCTCATCGGAGCGCTTTTTCATTTGTCATGCTAGCAACAATATCTTAAACAATCCCTTTATACATAGCATATACCCCAAACAAAGCTAATACGACAAGGATTCCGGCTCCAAACCTTTCTCCGGCAGAAAAAAGCGGTTCATCTGGACTACTTTGTCGACGCGCATAAACATAGACCGGTATCCCTAATGCCATAAATATCAGTGCCATTAAAAGATAATTCAATCCGGCCGCATAAATGAGCCACAATGCATATAAAGAGGCCAAAATTGCAGAAATCAGTGCCATAGACCGACGAATATAAAAATTAAGCGGATATTCATGATCTTCACAAAGTTTCCAAAGATAAAGTGCACTCATAAAATATGCCGGTAGCACCATCACACTGGTAATGCTCAACATTGTATTCCATGCATTATTGGAAAAATAGACCAACAGCATAAACAATTGCATTAAAACACTTGTAACATAAAGCGAAACTGATGGAGATTGCACTGCATTTTCATGAGCAAATTCTTTCGGAAAAGTCCCATTTTCTGCCGCAGCTTGTGGAATTTGTGCTGTGACCATGGTCCATGCTAACCAACTGGTTAATACCGAAATCAACAATCCGATATTCATAATCCACGCACCTGATACACCTATAACCGGCTCCAATACTGCTGCTGTTGAAGGATTCGGCAATTTTGCAAGTTCTTGTTGACTCATCAAGCCATATGGCAAAACGGAAAGCAAGATATAAATCAGCAAACACCCCATAAAACCCAGCAACGTTGCTCTACCAACAGCCTCTTGAGTTTTAGCATGTTTACTCATAACTACTGCACCTTCAATACCGATAAATGCCCATAATGTCACCAACATAGTGCCTTTAATTTGCTTCGGTAAATCGCCCAAAGACAAATCACTTTGTCCCCAAAAATCAAACGAAAATTTATCCGAATTAAAGAAAATAAGCGTAACCAAAATAAAAAACAACAATGGTACAATTTTAGCCACCGTACCGATAAGATTAACAATGGTTGCTTGCTTAATTCCTTTCAAAACCAATGCATTAAATCCCCAAATCAGAAGCGAACCACCGATAATGGAATAGAGATTATTTCCCCCCGCAAAATATGGTGGAAAGAAATAATTTAACGCATCCATGGTAATCACCGCATAACCAACATTACCACAAATTTGACATAACCAATACGACCACCCGATAGTAAACCCGACATAAGGACCGAAACCCGCACGGCTATACATATAAATACCAGCTGTCAAATCCGGTTTAACTTCAGAAAGAATACGAAATGTATTAGCTATAAAGTAAACACCGATACCGGTAATCAACCAGGCTAAAAATACTGCACCAACCGATGCACCTGCTGCCATATTTTGTGGCAGACTATAAATTCCACCGCCAATCATAGAGCTGACAACCACACCGGCTAATGCCCAAACACCTAGTCCTCCATGATTAACAGGCTCACCGGTTTTTATATCTTTTTGCTTTGCCATATTTTTTCCCTTAATGAAAAATTTTAATTAATAAAAATTAGAGTTTAACTGCCGGCGCATGCTCAAAATTTAAAAATCCTAAGCAAGTTAAACAATATCCGAAATGTTGCTCTATATTAATAAAATTATGCCATATTTGAAATTCGCTGTGTTTCTCCACCCCGCGAATTTCCAGTTCATGATTAAGAGATTTATTAAGCCACATCTCCGCATGCCCTTTAGCGATATTGTCATCAATATGCGTATCAAAATATTCTACATACTCAGCCGCCCATCCACCGATGAGTTCACCATTTTTATCTTTACCCCAGCATATACCGACACCGGTCGCAATAGCTTTATGCTCATCATGACATGCACCATTACCCGCCATAATAACCTCAAGCACAGCGCCATGCTTAAAATCTTTAACGACTTGATCTACCGGCACAATATGACCATAAATTTCTTTTGGCAAAACTGACGTATAAGGAACCACATTAAAATTTTCTATTTTTGCTTGCAATAAAGCCGAATCATAGCAAAATGTTTCAAAGGGTTGTGGTGGAATTCCATCGTTGGCTTGTCCTGCTCCACCGGTAATAAATGCTAATGTTGGAAATCTTACACCTTCTGTCATTATTTCTTCTCCTATCAAAATATTAAAACAGCAGAAGAAATAATCATCAAATTTAATATTTAAACTAACCTTTCGGCTAGGTTAAGATAATCTTCAGGCGTCAAATTTTCAGCGCGAACCGTCGGCTCTATTCTTAACGCATCTAAATGTGACAATATATCTGGAACACTTTTCAAACTTTGTCGTATCATTTTACGCCGCTGTCCGAAAGCAAGTGACGTTAACATCTCCACTTTAGCTAAAATATTCGGCTCAACTGGTGTTGCTTTAGGTAAAAAAAGCAAAACCGAAGACCATATCTTTGGAGCCGGCACAAAGCAAGTCGGTGGCAAATCAAAAAGCTTTTGCACATCACACTGCAACTGAGATATCACCGAAAGCCTGCCATAATCCTTACTTGCAGGTTTGGCTAAAATCCTTTCCCCAACTTCTTTCTGAAACATTAACGTTAAGCTCTTAAAAAGCTTTATTTGCTTCAACCAACCGGTTAACAGAACCACCGATATATTATACGGCAAATTGCTGACCACATGCAGCAATGCTTTTTCTGTTTTTACTTGCTTATCCCAATCAAATTTTAACGCATCACCACTTACAATATCAAGCTGCGGATAAGCCTGCTTAATTTCTGCCAAAATCTGCAAGCAACGTTCATCCATTTCTATAACTGTTAGTTTTTTAGGACTTTGCCTTAATACAGCCTGCGTCAATCCCCCCGGACCCGGACCGACTTCCACCACAGAAGCATTTTTCCAATCATCCAGCCCCTGTGCCGATAATGATAACCGAACAATTTTATCGGTAATATTCCCATCAAGCAAAAAATTCTGCCCTAAAGCTTTCTTCGCCATCAGGTCATATTTTTCTACAAAATCTTTCGTTGTCAGTAAATTAGCGCTCATAGGGTCGCCTTAGAATTTCTTCTCAACCACAGCGCGATTACGCAAATCACGAATATATTTATTAGCCAACGCATCAGTTTTTCTGTTTTTAATAAAGGTACGAACATCATCTTCCGTTGGCATATCCTTTTTATCTTTTTTAGGATTATAGATTTTCTCCATCTTAAAGATATAATAATCAGAACGATACAAGATGGCATCAGAAACTTGTCCTTTCTTCAAATTTCTAATCGCTTTATCAAGCGGCGCAGCCAATTGCCCCGGAGAAACCCACCCCAACTTACCACCGGAAGGAGCACTTGCCGCCTGAGAAAATTGCACGGCATAAAGTTCAAACCGTTCATCATTTTTCAAAATTTCTACCAACTCATCAATATGATCCGCATCTTTCTTTTTAATCACAATTTCCGAAACCATATACTTCGGTCTATCCATATCTTTTTTAATACGCGCTAACTCGTCCTCTACTTCTCTGACAGAAACATCAACATTAGCTCCCATACGCCGCGAAATTAATTTATTCCAAGCCAAATTGGCTTTAATTTGATTCATAAAAGTACCACGACTAACCCGATACTCTCTGAGTACATTTTGAAATTTTCCGGCAGGAATACCGTTAGAACGTTCAAAATTATGATATGCTTCTTTAATTTCTTCATCAGAAACATGGATATTTTGTTTTGCCGCCTCTTGAATCTTGACTTTTTCGTCAATTATATTTTGCATAACTTTATCCATAACCATTTTTTTATTTTTAGCATTAACCTGAATACCTGTCGTTAACGCAAACAAATTTGCACGCTCTTGCAAATCTTTATTGGAAACCATCTCCCCATTAATCGTCGCCGCAATTTTCAAACCATTACCATATAGATTATATGGCCTAAATACAGCCTGCTCTTTTTTTAGCTGAGATTCCTTCTCTGCTCTTGCTCTGGCTTCATCTTGCTCACGCTGCAATCTTTCTTGGTCAATTTCATTGCCGCGTCTGAACATAATAGATTTAGATCCGGAACTTCTGACCTCTCTATCCAACTGAGACATATCAACATCAGCAGCGCCAGCTTGAAAAGCTGTCAAAACCAATGCTATAATCAAAGACCATTTCCAATTTTTCATCTCAAATCTCCCTATTATTTGGAACCAAACCCACCTAAGGTTTTAAAGAAAAACGTTATACTGTATTCAAACCCTTCATCTAATGTAGGGTTATTATAATTCTGCTTTTGCGCTACAAAAGCTAACCGCAAGCACTCATCTTCATATGCTAACTGACCACCGTATTCCAATTCACCGCCTTTATCGGTTAAATCAATACGATCATAAAAAGTTGCCGACCAATTCTTCGTAAGCTTAGCATTAACACTAAAATATAGCTCCTTACGCTCACTTGTTGTATAATATGAATTTTGGTTTGGCTGTAAATAAATATATGATGTATAGAAATTCAAGACACTAGGCCCAACTTTTGCTCCCAATTCGCTATACTTTAGTTCTAAATCATCTTTATCCAACCTAAAACGATAATTTAAATCCAAATACTGATTAGGCGAAGCATAAACACGTCCGACATAGTCAGAAAGTTTATCGTCATCTCCATTAATAGCCTGCATAAAAGTACTATCTTGGGAAAGTTGATAGCTCTGCGCAATAAATGCCGCTGTATGCCCCATAATATCGCCGTAGGAATTCCAATTCAGACCATAACTGACACGGCTTCCTGTGTCATTACGATCATAACCCGCATATCTATCCAAATTTAAGATATTAGCATCATCAAATTCAACATCGGCACTATCGGCATTAGGAATTTTATCCCAGTGTTTTTCCTGATCAGGTGCAAACGTTGCCACAATAACCGGCTCTAAAATCTGTCTGGTTGTATCGGTTGCACGAACAAACGGCAATCGCCATTCCATACCTACTTGCGGAAATACGCGCCCCAAAGAACCATCATACAAACTATTCTGCCGATACTCATAATCACTGATATAATACATATCTGATTTTAACGATGCAGAAATTTTATATTGCTCACCATAATTACTGGTATATGGCAATTCCCAAGCATTAATCATAGACGCCCGATAACCGGCTTCATCACCATCGCGATAAACCGAAGCCGAACTCAAATTCGTCTTAAAATATGCACCATATTTATTAGGTGTACTGATGTTTTCATATTCCATAAACGGAGCCACAAACGGCATATCTTTCATTCGGTTATTATACTCATTTCGATTTGCAACTTTTAAGTTCAAACTGGTCAGTTTGTAATAATACCCCTCAATAGTTGCATAGTCACGCCCCTTAAAACGCTCAAAAGAAAGCTTTGAAGTCAACCATGGATCATCTCTGCCCGATAAAGACATATCTTTCAAATAATACACATCGGAAGCATATTTCAAATCCAAATTACTTACCCAATAATCATTAATTTCGTAGCGCGCCGTCATATATAAATTACCACGATTCTCCGGACGCTTAAATTGCTTATATGATACTTTTTTATAGTCACTGTTTTTATCTTGTAAAAAAGTACCTTCAGCTGAAACTTCTCCATTATAAAAATACTGCCGGTATTTTCCCCCGAATATAAAATCTCTATCAGTTGAAAGATAAGGAGATAAAATCAAATCCGTTTGATCTGATATATTCCAAAAATACGTTGGTTGAATATAACGCCCCAAATAAGAAGAGCTTCCCATAGATGTCATCAAAAATCCGGAACGACGCTTAACTTCCGGAGCCGGATGACTTAAAAATGGCAAATAAAACACCGGCACATCTTTAATACGTAATACAGCATCATTATAGTTAATATTTTGCCCTGCCGCATCATAATTGACCTTACGTGCATCAATTCGCCACAATGGAGATTTTCCGGAACACATATCACATGCCGTATAAGAAGCGCGCCTCATTTGCTTATTATTATTTTTTTTCTTTAAGAAAGTATCTGCCCAAATTTGCGACTCATCACGCATAATCACCTTAACTTTATTAACCGCCACTCGATTAAGCTTATCAGATAAAGTTACTCTGTCAGTATAAAGCACACTGCCATCTTCATCTACAACAACAACATTTCCATCAGCAACAACTTTATCATTCTTTTGGTCATACCATAATTTATCAGCTGTCAGATTAAATTTGCCACGAATAACATTAACATTTCCACGTGCTTCAATAACTTCATTTTCATCATCAGCTTCCAATTCATCAGCTGAAAAATAAACTTCACCATCTGATTTCTTAGAACTTTTAGATAAAGTCGGCATAATGTCCGTCATATTCCCCGGAGTAAATTCAGCTTGTGGCTTAAAAGAATTATCCTTATGCATAATAGCACCGGCATACGGCTCATTAGCTGCTTCTGCGATAAAAGCAAAACAAGCTGTTATACAGGTAACTAAATACGGACTAAACCTCATAAAGCATCTCCTTTTTCCGCCCTTTTCCCAAATACCGGAGATTTAATTAACAAACCACCGGCAAGCAAAAGCGGTAAAAAACAATTAACATACATCAAACTAATAAACCATACATTTTTACGCGCCATACTTGTAAAAGTCATATCCAAAACCTGCACAGCAACCATTAACAAAATAGAAATCGTGATAACTTTCCCTTGTCCGCGCCGATTAAAATTAGCAATCAGTAGCCCTGTACACGCTAATAATGCAAAAATCAAATTAAAAAACGGTGCCAAAATCCGACGATGCGCTTCAGTTTTATAGGCACGCGCCAACTTAGGTGTAAGTTGTGGATTAGCTGATTCTTTAAGCAATTCGCCGATTCCCCATTCTCTTACCCCTTTAGTTTTTTTTCTAGCTGTAGAAACATTGCCAAAATCTACCACATAATCTTCAAACGTCATAGAAGAAAATTGTCCGTTATTTTTATTCATGATTTGGCGTGTACCGTTTTTAAGTAAAATCTTCGGACCGGCATCTGTGTACTCAATTTTACCGTACTCAGCCACGGTTATAACTTTTTCCTGAGGCTTCTTATTATCTCCGACAATAATTCCTCTAACCGAAGTATCATCAATAAATTCCTCAATAAAAATCGTTGTCGTATCCTTAAACGTTGTAAATGCACCTTCTCTAAGCATCATTTTCGTAAAACTGTTTTTAACTTCATACTCCAAATCACGAAATCTGTTTTCTGCCGCCGGTATCATCCAGTTAAGTACAAAAACATTACACAAAGCCAACACAACCCCCATCACAATAGCTGCTCTGGCAATCACCACCGAACTGATACCCACAGCTTTCATAACCACTAACTCACTATCGGTAAGCAAACGATTATATACAAACATCACCGCCACAAACAAAGCAATTGGCGACAGAATACTAAAAATACGTGGCATTAAAAGAGAAGTCATCTCCACAAACAAATACACTGGTAACCCTTTATCTGTAACCATTTCCACAAATTTTAAGGATTGCGTCAACCAAAGCATAGACATCAAAGACACGGCAACCAGAAGAAACCCTGTTATAATTTGCTTTATAATATATTTATCCAATTTTTTCATAAGTATGAAACTAGCGCATTAAATCTAATTTTTCAAACGTTATTTTTAACATTCCTACGTTTAAAAATACTTAAAAAATACATTTAAATTAAAAGTTTAACTTTCATCTGGGTATCAGCCTGACATTTCTTCTGAAAACCTCAAAAAAATACTCTTGATCAATTCTTTTCAAAAGCGACTTAAATGCTAAAACTTTTTCATCAAAATTTATTTTATTAATAACATGTTGTCCTTCTTTAATCATTGATAATTGTAAAGAATTAATAAGCGGATGATAATGCGTCAAATCTTTATAATAACGAATATCAAAAACAAAGTTTTCATCATAAAGCCAATGGATCCTAACATTTTTATAATAAGCGGCTTTTTCTACCAAATATCGATACGGCAGCATTAATTCATCAAAATTTTCTAAATTTTTTGCCCACCATAACGCAAAATACGGAGGTATAATCAAATCAAAAGAAACATTTTTATTCTCAAACAACGGAACAATTTCTTCATCAACAATCTTTTTATAAGCAGCTACATAATTTATATCTTTTGGCTTTTGTATCAATAAAAAATCAAATACATCTTGTAACTGCTCATCATTTTGATAAAAAATCTGCATATTTAAAATATCCCAACAATAACAGGTTTAATGCCACTGCCCAAAACAGTAAATACTTTTTCTTCTTTCCTTCTGTAACAGATATAACCGCCCCATGATATAGTTAAAAGAAACAGAACCCAATAACAATGGAACATAACCGACATTCCAATAACCATAGAAAAACAGTGATGCTACAATTAACCATCAATTAATAAGTTTGAATTTTCGACAACCTAATAAACAGTAGTAACCAGCCACAACAATCGGCAAGAATATAAAAATAAACACGAGAGAATTAAATAACATTAATCGTCATCTCATAGTATCATTAGTCCAAAAAGCAAGACACTATGGAATCCCTAAAAAATGCTTTAAAAATCAAACTATCTGCAATGAAATTATGTTACTTTAACAACAAAATTTAGAGTGCACGACCTGGCCACCACAACAAGCTTGAACGTAGCTTCCTCCTGCGAGTTAATTCACATTAAAAACAACCACAAAATAAAGGAATTTATTGCGAAGTAACCGCAGGAGCCCACCGAGGTACACGAGCGTACAATTAAACGGCAACAAGTTGCCTGTGACATACCGATGAGTGGCTTCCTCCTGCGAGTTAATTCACAATTAAAACTTTATTTTGCAACAATGACCATAGCTTCTCGAAGAATCCGCTCATGTATAGTATATCCTGCCTGTAGTTCAGCAACGATAGTACCCGTTTGAGCTTTTTTATCCTCAACTTCTTGCACGACACGCTCAAAATTAGGATTAAACTTCTGCCCGATATGATTAAATCTCTTGATGCCGAATTTTTCAAAAACTTTCGTTAATTCGTTTTGAGTTAACTCCACCCCTTTAAGAAGCTCCGCACAAGAATCTTTACTTTCAGACATGGCTGCAATAGCACGTTCAAGATTATCAGCCACACCAAGCAATTCTTTTGCAAAAGAAGATATAGCGAACTTAAGTGTTTTCTCAGTTTCCGCCTGTGTACGCTTTTTCATATTATCCATCTCGGCATAAAGACGAATATAATCATCTTTAAGTTTAGCAAAATCCTCTTCTAATTTATTACTTTCATTTTCAGAGGCTTCCGCTTCATCGGTTTCTTCTGTTACTTCAGGATTTTGTTGTTCTTCAGAGTTTTCCTCTACTGTTTCATTTTTTTCATCTTCAGCGTTCATCATACCCTCGTTACAAAAAATTCATCTGATATAGATTTAGGGACTAAAAACGCTTAAGTCAAGAACCTGATACCACAATTGCCCAAATAAAACAAAAAAATTGCTATGAGGCAGTCTCTGTTTTTATACCTCAATGATATTTATAAATCTCATACAATCCCAAACCGAGGAGTCCACCCTCAATCATATAAATCATATTTTGAATTTGTTCGTGAGATTCATCTGATTGGCTTTCATTTGCTTTTGCCTTAAGCCAAGCTTGATAGCGTGGATAAGGAGAGACGACGACCGGCGATGGCGTGGTAATACGTGAATCATACCACCAATTTGGTTTAAGATTAGAAGGCTGAGCCGGTTCCGATGTATAAGGTGTAACTGTTTCCGGTTGCCCTTGAGGAGCTGTGGTCAACATTTCAAGATAACTGTTAGCGTAAGCGGGAAAGGTGCATAAAACAGCACTTAAACCCAACAAGACGCTAACAATTAAACGCATAAAACAAACTCCTTAACGACGATGTCCGTGATGATGGCCATGATGATGTCCGCCGTGATGATGTCCACCATGAAAACCATGAAACAGCAAACCTCCAACAATAGCCGTAGTAACACCGGCCGCTAATGCAGCACTTGTCGCACTACGATCATAATAGTAACTGTTTTGGATAACCGGAGATTCGCGCACAACTTGCACGGTTTGCATTGGCACAGTCGTAACAACCGTTGCCGGTTGTTGTGTCACATAAGTTGACGGACTGGTAAACATCTGTCTGATAACATTGCCATTTTGATCAATCACCACGATAGATTCTGCCATCGCATTAGAACTTAAAACACAAGCTGTTAAAATAAGAGCAATAAACTTTTTCATTTTCAACCTCACATAAAATTAATAACTGATGAAGAAATTATTTTCAACACTTAATATAACGATGGACTTTTCAATTTGTTCAAATTTTTTTTCATTTTTTTGCTCATTAAATAAAATAGACAAAAAGATGATTGACACACTGGTAAAAATATGCTACTCTGCTCCCATAAAATAAATTTTATGTCTAAACCTTAAAAAATTATTAGAAATGAAAAAAGAAGAATTCTTAGAAAAACTGGCAGAGATTGACATCCGTCGTCAGATCAAAATGGTGGCAGTATTCAACGCAGACAACATCCCCACAATTGGCGTAAGTGAAATTCGCCGTGGCAGAGATTGGGATGAGACATCGGCTGGTTACATCACTGACCTCAACCAGTTCAAAGAGGCATTTGAAAACCTCAGCACTGATGAGCTGTTCGTATTCGGACGTACAGAAGAGTGTAACCATCGTATCGGTTTTGAAGAAATAAAAGATTGCTTCAAAAAAGATGGATACTCCGCAGAAAACGCAGAGTACTTCTACATGAGGAACTGCGTAACAGTAAGTCGCCTGCACTGCTTCGTAAAAAAGATGGACAACGGTAAGTTCGCATTATTCGACTGCTCCACTGCCGGAACATGTATCGTACTTTAAGTTTTCACCATCCAAAAGAACACCTGATATTGCCTCACGCAAAATCAGGTGTTCTTTTTTATACAATCACAGAGCTAAAAAACAATTAATAACTACGACTTTCCTTTGCCATAGTACGTACATTAGTATTTGTGCGTTGTTCGCGCTGTTTTTCCGGTTCCATATTACGACTGATTTCTTTTGCCTTATGCGGATACAGTCCGGAAATTTTCTCATAATTTCTAAGCGTTCTTTCCAATGCTTTATTTTCAGTCGGCGTCAAAGTACCTTGTTCTTTTTTAACTTTCAAAGCAGCGGCAATCGGCAGTGTTTCACGTAAATATTCCGTAGCCTCCTTTTCCACCGCAAAATTATGTTCCTTTTTATTTTCTGCATTTAAGCGTTCTGCAGGATTTTTTTCTGCTTCTGGATCATTATATTCGATAACTTTATTACCCTTTTTAGCCGCCGCTGCACTTTCAACAGCTTGATATCCGGCTAATGTTGCAGCATCACCGGAACGAGATGCTAACAAAGCTTTGGCGTGAGCCAATAATTCATCAATAGTCGCATCTTTCACATTATGCTCAGCTAACTTACCAAGAAGTCCGTCAAATTCACTCATTAAAATTCTCCTCTCAAAACCAATATTATAGCAAAAGTATACAACCAAATGCATAAAAAAGCAATATAAATCTAAAAAAGCAGCTTCTCAATCACTCCGCAAAGAAGCCGAGATAAAAGTAAAAGGTAACAAGTTGCCCAATTAGGCGTTCAAACTAAAAAGAGAAAATTCTGCGAAGTAACCGCGGATGTCCTGCCATAAAGCAGAGCGTACACAGAAGTA
>Ga0247610_10002475_pt1 | contig 21222 bp, 20 predicted proteins | sample 174DNAGHGhighgp2_FD_193483 | JGI IMG/M metagenome (GOLD analysis project Ga0247610, IMG submission 193483) | Sheep rumen microbial communities from Palmerston North, Manawatu-Wanganui, New Zealand - 1742 DNA GHGhigh gp2 | ecosystem: Host-associated > Mammals > Digestive system > Stomach > Rumen...
TTCATAACAGCAACATTACCTTCAGAATTTAATGTACCGTTAATATTTAAAGCACCTGCATGGTTGTGAACTAAAAGACCTTTACCTGCAGTATCAGTGCCTTTACCACCCGCACTAATAGTACCGCTTTGAGTTAAACCGCCATTACCAAAGTTTCTAACTGAAACATCAGTACCACCGGTAGTAGTGCCGGATAATGTTAAACTATCACCTCTGTTGATAATTCTAACATTTTTACCTGCAGTAGTTGTACCATCTATAGAAGCATTTCCGCCAGCATCATTAACAATATTAATAGTACCTGCAGTAGCATTTCTTGAACCGCCTGTAATAGTTAAATTAGAAGAACCGTTATTAATGATACTAACATTACCTGTAGTATTTTCAATTTTGCTATTAGTGATTGTCAATTCAGAACCATCATTTGTTACTGATAATTCACCGCCTTTATTAAATAAGTTTGCATTTGACAAAGTTAAATCAGCATCTTTGTTGTATAAACTTAATTTGCCATTAGCAGCTATTTTACCGGAAACATCTAAGTTACTGGCAGAAGTAACAGCAACACTTACATTATTAACGGTTTTACCATTTGTACCAACAGTACCACCTGTAGATAGGTTAACCAAATTACCAGTAACAGTAGCTTCATTAGCAGAATTTACAAACAATAAAGAACCGTTTGAATTAATATAAGAATTTGCAGCTTTTATTGAGCCATCGTTTTTTACCAACTGATTAAACAAATATGCTGCATCGGTAGGTGCAGAAGCACTGCTTGCATTAACAGTGTTAATCAATCCGTTATAGTTCAAACCGTTAACAACTTTACCGCTTACTGATACATCATAACCGGGTAAATCAACACCATTTCTAGCGTAGATATAACCTTTTACATCAATATCATTACCATCTGCGCCGGAGCCATTTGCACCTAAATGTTTAAGTTGAGAAACTTGATTCAATGCTCTTACATCAGCTTCTTCGAAATTATCATAATTAGACTTTAAAGCACTATATTTGGTTGCAGTCGGAGTAATTACAGACAATCTGCCAACATTCATAACACCGTTATCACCAACAACCATACCGTTTTTAGTAACAAATACGGCATGACCCGGAGTGAATGCTCCGTTTTTATCAACTGTATTTAAAATACCATTGATTGTAGCTTTTTGAGAACCGCCTACAAGATTGATAAATGTATCTAACGCTTGATCTTTATCACTACGGTGAAAAATCAAATTTGCTTTATCAGCTTCATTCAAAACGAAATTGTCATATGCTCTATAACCAACTGAACCGTTGAATTTTTCAGGACTAATACTAAAGGTTTGTGCACCGGAATTGGTTGTAAAACCTGTAATATTGGAGCCTGTAGTAGCATTAGCAGCACCCACAGTCAAAACTGTAGCCATTGCTGCAATGATTAGTTGTTTTTTGTTCATAAAATATACTCCTTTTTTTATGTACTATTCTTCACAATTTAAATATACTGTTAAAAAGTCTAAAAACTTTTTTTTTTGCCACTTTGTAACAAAATGTTAAAACGAAATCTCATCCCATATTCCATCTCCTCTAGTATTTACGACATGTCCATAATATATTGCACGCATATAATATATAACGTATATTTAGATGAAAAAATTTACTTATTTTGCAAAAATTTTTACATTTCTTAAACATATCGGATAGGAGCTACCCTTTAAAAGCACCCCAGGCTTTTATTGTACCATTTCTGTACTTTATCAAGTAATATCCTCCATTTGGATTATATTCTATTTCAGCCTCGGAATATGTTTTTGGACTATCAAAAGTCATGCCGACTTTTGCACGTTTCTGATTAGTTTTTTCTCGTTCTTTTTTTTCCTTTCTTAATTCTTTTTTTACAACTTTGTTACTAAGTCTCTTTGATTCCGTTGCATCTTCTTCAATTTTTATAACAGGTACAACGGCTATCGGATTTTTAGATTCAAGTAAAATCAAAAATTCTCTTGAATCTGAAAGTGCAAGTTCATAATAACCCGGTTTTATAACACCTCCTGCATTATCATACAAGGGATCCGGTATTATTATCACAGGATAATCCGAGTCTTTCAACGAATATCTGTATATTGACTGCGATCCGACAAAATATCCGGATGTTTCCTGCGGTTCTTGAGGATACGGTCTTATGTATTCTTGTGTGAAAACTTTTTCGACGAATATTCCTTCAAGCATGCCTCAACCTTTTATTTTCCAAACAATCCTTATAAAAATTCATATTTGAATTATTAAGGTTCTTATTATATTATACACCTCATTATACGTTTTGGCAAGGGCATGACCTGAACCAACAAAAATTAATGAAAGATATTTTTGAGACTCACCCAAATCCCCCGATTTTAATAACTGCCTATATGCTTCTCTCATAAGCCTTTTCAGACGGTTACGTTTTACGGCACGCTTGTGAGTCTTTTTGCTGACAACAAATCCGGCTTTTGTCACCGAATCACAATTTTTTAAAATTCCAGCAAACAAAGTAATACCGCCTTTATGAACGGTATGCTTTAATTTGTATGTTGCATTAAATGCACTTCTATTTTTCAATCTGTTTTGTTTCGGAATCATAACAAAAGTTAACATAATACTAGCAGAAACTTAAAAAAAAGTTTCTGCCAATTATTATTTATTTACAAACTAAGCTCTTTTAGAACCTGAAATTGCTAATTTATGACGACCTTTCGCACGACGTCTGTTCAATACTTCCTGTCCGCCGGGGGTTGACATTCTTGCTCTAAAACCGCTTACATGCTGTCTTTTTAATTTAGTTCCTTCTAGTGTACGTCTCATTTTTTAATTCCTTTTTTATTATATTTGTCGTATAATTGAAATGTTAAATAAAAAAAAATTTTTAGTCAACAAAATTATGGGGATTAAGTTAAATATTATGAACAAAAATTACAAAATAGGATTAATAGGATGTGGTAAAATGGCCGGAGCCATAATAAAAGGACTTGTTTCATCAAAAATTTTACCGAAAAAAAATATCATGGGTTCGGAAACATCTTTGGAAATTGCACAAAATGCATCAGAAAAACTCGGTATCAATGTAATTAACGATAATAAAAAACTGGTAAATGACTGCGATATTATATTTTTGGCAGTTAAACCAAACTGCGTTTCAAAAATACTTGAAGAAATTAAAGATAATTTAAATGAAAATAAATTATTGGTTTCTATTGCCGCAGGTGTTTCTACAGAAAAAATAGAAAATATTATAGGAAATAAAAGAGTCGTCAGAGTAATGCCAAATACACCGGCTCTGGTACTTGAAGGAATGAGTGGAATTTGCAAGGGCAAATATGCAACTGACGAAGATTTAAATATTGTTGAAGAATTATTACTTAATATTGGCAAAGTTATAAAAGTCAATGAAAATCAAATTGATATTGTAACCGCAATATCCGGTTCAGGCCCTGCGTTTTTTTACAAAGTTATTGAAGACATGGCACGCGCAGGTGAAAAACTTGGACTCGATTATAAAAAATCCTTGTTGCTTGCCGTACAAACCGCAATCGGCTCTGCAAAAATGGTTATGCAAAGAGGCGAAACACCTGTACAAACATTAATTGATAATGTAGCAACAAAAGGCGGATGTACATTTGTCGGTATTACGGTCATGAATGAAGAAAATTCCCAAAAATTGTTCTACGATGTCATCGCCAAAACAACACAAAAAGCAAGCGAACTCGGTAAGTAAATCTAAACTTTTTGGAATATCATTACATACTCATGTTTAAAAATAAAGAACCCGCCTGCCAATGCTCTATAACGCCAAAGGTTAGCAGTTTTGCCTTTTGCTCGTTCATTACCTTGAATATCTTTTACAATGATACCTTTTAGTTTGAATCCAAGTTTCATCATTCTTGCCATACATTCAAAACCCAATGGCTGAACTTCGGAATTTTTATAACTATCTCCTATAATTAAAGAAGCAAACCTACCCTTTTCCAACAAATCATAGCCATTTTGGGCAACCTGCTCAAACAAATCATAAAATTTTTCAGTAGATTCACAATTAGATAAATCTTCCTTTTTGTCGGAAAATTTTATTATATCATCATATGGAGGATGAAGTATTAAAAATTGAGCTTTATCCTCACCCATAATTTCTAATCTTGCTTTAATCTTTTCTTTAGCAAGATTAGATGCAGAATCTGCACATATAATATTAACATCAGTTACTAATTGTTTAGGTGTAAATTTTTCTGATACACTCTCTGCGAGTTCCTCTTTTAACTCTACACCGATACAACGTCTGTTCATGTTAATTGCTTCAATACCGGATGTACCTGAACCAAAAAACAAATCCAAAACTACATCATTTTTCTTTGTAAATCTTTCATACAACTGTTGAGCAATCTGAGGAATATAATTTCCGTGATATTCATTCGAATGCCCGCCTTCTTTAAGTCTTGATGGAAATTCCCATAACGTATCTGTTTTTATGTGATCATATGCTTTCCAATTATTTAAATCTATATCGCTGTACTTCGTGGTTTTTATAGGTTTAACAACCTGCAAATCAGCTTTTTTTGAAGGTTTAAATTTTGTATTTGTTCTTGCCAAGCCTTTATCTCCCTACCAGTTTCTTTTGTTTATCTTATAGAAATGTTTCAAAATTGTAATCAAACATTTAGATGAATTTGTTTTTGTTGTAGATTGATAAATGGATGGAGAAAGCAATGTTCGACGGAGCTTTTACACTTAGTAATTTTTATATGATTACCGGATTTTTGTTATCCATGTATGCTTGCGTGTCAAATGACATCATACAAACTCTCGGGACATTTCTAAGTGCAAATAAAAAAACTCCGTTCTATTATTTATGGGCATTTTCAGCTTTTGTATTAATACTTACTATAGGAATAGGCTGGTATATAAATGACGGTGATATGTCATTTGGTCTGTTAACACGTATACCTGTCACTGAAGAATATACATTTTTATATTTAATGCCTCCTATTATACTGATTTTACTCACTAGATGGGGAATTCCTGTAGCTACAACATTTCTTGTATTAAGTGTATTTTCCGTCAGTGATGTTTCTGTAATATGGATGATGCTTACAAAATCCGTTCTCGGATATATTGTAGCATTTATAGCAGCAATCATTATATACAATATCATAGGACGACCTGTTGAAAGATATTTTTATTACACACAAAAACGCTCAGGAAATGACAAAATTTCAAAATGGTGGATGGTTGCCAAATGGTGTTCAACAGCATTTATATGGTCACAGTGGTTAATGCAAGATTCTGCAAAACTTTTTGTTTATTTACCCAGAAAAGCAAGTTTGTGGGAACTCCTGTTTGTATTAATTTGTTTTACGGTATATTTAGGAATTTTGACATATCAGAGGGGTGGAGATATTCAAAAAATTGTAAAAATGAAGACAAATGTTCAAGATCCTCGTTCTGCAACAATTATTGATATAATATATGCATTTCTTCTTATGTATTTCATTAATTTAAACAATGTCCCAATGTCAACAACATGGGTGTTTATAGGATTACTTGCAGGACGTGAAATTGCATTATATCAAAGATTACGTTTTGAATCACCAAAGAAAATGTATAAACATATTTTAAAAGACTTGTACAAGGTTACAATGGGACTTGTGGTATCAATCATTGCCGTAATACTACTTACTCAATTTGATAATGTAAAACATTTCTTCTTTTCGCATTTTATAGGAGGCTGATTTGGCTAGAATACAACAACTGTCGAAACATTTAATAAATCAAATTGCAGCAGGCGAAGTAATTGAACGTCCGGCATCCGTTGTAAAAGAATTAGTTGAAAATTCTATAGATGCCGGTGCTACAAAAATAAGTGTTGAGATAACAAACGATTGCAGAAACATAAGAGTAGCCGATAATGGCTCAGGTATCCATCCTGATGATATTATTCTTGCATTCACAAAACATGCAACAAGCAAAATTCAATCTGATAATGATTTATATAATATTCACACATTGGGATTTAGAGGAGAAGCCCTTTCAAGTATTATTTCTATTTCAAAGTTATCATGCACAACAAGAATGAAAAATTTTGATACAGGCACAAAAGTTGTTTGTGAAAATTCCGAAATAAAACAATTTGAAACAGGTTGTGCCATCGGAACTATTATGGACATAAAAGATTTGTTTTATAATATACCTGCTAGATTAAAATTTTTAAAAAGTCCTAATACCGAATTTTCATATATACAAGAATTAGTTCAATCAATTTCTCTCGCACATCCTGAATGTTCTTTTGATTTGAAAAAAAATGGCAAATCCATTTTAAAAACATCCGGACAAAACAACTTATTACAAACAATAAAAGAAGTGTACTCATCAGATGTTACTCCAAACTTGAAAGAAGTATTTAAAACCGATAATCTATCGAATTTAAAAATTAATGGCTACGTAAGTACCCCAAATTACACAAGATCAAGTAAAAAAAGTTATCATATATATATAAATTCAAGAACAGTAAAAGATCCAGTTTTTCAAAAAGCAATAGATACTGCATATAAATCCCTTATTGCTAACGGCAAATTTCCGTTTGTGGTCTTAAATCTTGAAATTCCTCCAACGGATGTTGACGTAAATGTACATCCGGCAAAGAAAGAAGTAAGATATAAGAATGCTAATCAGATATTTAATTTCATTTATACATCTATACAAGCAGGGCTCTTAAATTATGTAGAAAGACAAGATTCAAAGACAATTTATAGTCCTGAACCATTAATAAATTTTGAAAATAAGACAAATACAATTGATTTTAATTCAAAGAATGAAGAAAAAAATATTACATACAATGACAAAGAAGAAACCGTTTATATTTCGGATTCGGCATTAAAAGATATAGCAAAACAAACTCCTGCTATATCTATAACTCAAAACAAGATATTTACAGTTGAAGAAGAAAAAAAACCGGAAGATAATATTATTGGTCAATATAAAAATACATACATACTAATAGAAAAAGAAGATGGACTTGAAATAGTTGATCAGCATATTGCAGAAGAAAGATACAACTATGAGAAACTAAAAGAAGAAAAAAGTGTAATTTCTCAAATGCTTTTTGTATCGGATACTATAGAAATCTCAAATTCTGAGACTGAACTATTAAAAGAAAATATTGAGAAATTTGAAAAGTTCGGATACGGTATTGAATTTACAGGAGAAAATAAATTAGTATTTAGAAAAGTTCCACAAATGATTGCCAAAATAGATCCAAAAGAGATTCTTACCGATATTCTGGATAACATATCAGGTGATATTGATGGTTTAGAAGAAAAAATTCTTCGTACAACTGCTTGTAAAGCATCCATTAAGGCCGGACAAAAATTATCAATTTGGCAGATGCAAGAAATTATAAAAAAATGGAGAACAACAAAAATGCCATATACCTGTCCACATGGACGTCCAATTACACATACAGTTCCGCACAAAGAAATTGCAGGATTTTTTCAACGTAATAATTAAAAGAGCAAACTAATAAGTTTGCTCTTTTATCTTATACTGCTTGTTTCATCGCTGCTTTTATACGCTTCATAGATTTTTCTTTTCCAAGAATTGCTAATATAGCAGTCATATCAGCACCGCACAGCCTTCCTGTAACAGCGGCTCTTATTGCCCACATAGTCACTTTGGGTTTTATACCTTTTTCTTTATAAAATCCTCTAAATGCTTCTAATTTTTCATGGAGATTTTCTTCAGACCAATCCCAATCCTTCGACTGTTCGACAAAAGTTTTTAATACTTCTTGAGAAGTTTCAGTATCAAGGTTTTCTTTTGCTCTTTCATCTAACTCAACACCTTCACCAAAGAAATATGTTACAGCATCAGTAATATCTGACAATAAAGTCAATGGTTCTCGTGTAACTTCAACCATTCTTGTATATTGAGCATCAGTCATTGAGCTCAAATCATATTGAGTTAAATAAGGTTTCAATCTTTCTTTTAATTCTTCTATTGGAAGCATCTTTATATAATGACTATTCATCCAATTCAATTTATCATATTCAAAAATTGAATTAGACGAAGAAATCTCACCAATTCTAAAATCTTGTGCAATTTCATTAACGGTTTTAATTTCTTGTCCATCAGAAGGAGACCATCCTAACAACGCTACAAAATTTATTAAAGCATCAGTTAAATAACCTTTTTCAACAAATTCTGATACAGCAGTAGCCCCATGACGTTTTGATAATTTGCTTCTATCAGGAGCAAGAATCATTCCCAAATGACCAAATCTTGGGACTTCAGCTCCCAACGCTTCAAAAATCAGAATTTGCTTAAATGTATTTGAAATATGATCCTCACCTCTGATTACATGAGATATCTTCATAAGCATATCATCAATAACAACAGCAAAATTATATGTAGGAGCACCATTTGATTTCATTATAACAAAATCACCCAAAAGATCTGTATCAACATGCAAATCACCTTTTACAAGATCATCAAAATGAAGCATTGAAGAATCATGAAAAGCCTTTTGCGCTTTTGCAATATTAAATCTTATTGCAGGTTTTCTACCTTCTGCTCTTAATTTTGCTTTTTCTTCTTCTGTTAAATTTTCACATTTTCTTGTATAAACATAAGGTTTTTTATTAAGTCTTGCTTCTTCTTTTTCCTGCTCAAGTTCTTCAGGAGTACAAAAACATTCATACGCAAATCCTGAATCTAAAAGTTGTTGAACATATTTCGGATATATATCAAATCTTTCCGATTGTGTATAAGGGCCGTAAGGACCACCAACATCAGGACCTTCATCCCAGTTTAAACCTAATGCTTTTAAACTATCAAAAATATTATCAATATATGCTTGACTTGTTCTTTCAGCATCGGTATCTTCAATTCTCAAAACAAACTTACCGTTATTCTTTTTTGCAAATAAATAATTAAATAAGGCAGTTCTTGCAGTACCTACATGTAAATTTCCGCTCGGTGACGGAGCAATTCTGACTCTTACTTCTGTCATATTATTCCTTCCTTTTTTAAATAAATTACCATAAAAACTATTTTCAAGCAAATAATAATTGCATTTGACACTAACATTTATATTGTTTTACAATAAAATTATATGAGGAGATTCTTATTTTTATTAATATTTTGTATAGTTGCGCAATATGCTGCTTTTTGCGCACCAAAAAAAATGATTCCGGCCCCTTCAGACGGAACCGAACTTTTGCCGAACATTTTTATTTATGAGATTCCCGATACCGAAGAAACAACAACAACTGATATCGAAGAACAAGACGGATTAGAATCTGATTATATAACTCCAAAAATTTCAGATAGTAATGAAATTATATTTGAACAAGATACTTCCATTCTTGGAGCTACAACATTAAAGGGTTATAACCAGTATATAGAAGATACTAATGCAATTTATCTAAAGGATTCAAACAATAATTTTGTATTAAACATAAAATCACCTCAAAAAATATACGGTTCGAAAAGACTTAATTTCACAGCAGAAGAAACTAAACCAATTTTAAGATATATTGATGCAGAATACGTAATAGCACCTAATACAATTCAAACTACATCCAAAGTAGGAAATTTCACAATAGGAGCACAATTTAACCACGAAGTCGATAACATAGCAATGCTTGAAACCGAAACAGGATTATTTACAAAATACGAAAAAAATAAATTCGCTTTAAGTTCTTCTGTAACAAAATCATTAAATACAACCTATGCGTTAGACTATAATACTATTTCTTTAACTCCGGAATTAAAGTTTAATGATTATTTATCATTAAAAAATGTATTCAGCGCCGATGTCACAAGGAACAGACAATCCACTAAACTGGTATTTTCAGTAAAGCCTTTTGGTAAAGACAGAGACCGATTTTTGTTTGAACTTGGGGCAAAAGAAACTTATAATGCGGAAACTGAAAACAGAACCACACAGTTTAGCTTTACAACACAATTCAAATTATAAATTGTATTATATAATTTAATATTAATTTCTTGTAATAGCTTAAAATTTGATTTATAATTCTGCTGTGAGGAATTATGACGGAAGAAAATAATACAGAAGAAATAATTGAAAAATATGAACCTAAAAGGCATACTAAGACAGGATTCTACTATTCTTTCTTAACTGTAGTACTTCTTTTGTGTCTGATTCAAATAGGATTCGGTGCAATATTAAATATTTCAAAAACTATTGCATATAGAGCCAAAATCTCAACTTTAACAAAAATAAGAGACAATGCTGAAAATAGAAAACAAGATCTAAAAGAAGATATCAAACTTTTCTCTGCAACTTCAACACTTGAAGGTATTGCAAGAAATAACCTTAAAATGGCCGGCGAAGATGAAATTTTAATACTTATCAATCAACCGCAAAATACAGAACATAAAAAACAAAAGAAAAATAATAAAAAGAAAAAGAAAAAATAATATGTCTATAGAATTAATAAAACATGCATTTGAATTAAAATCCGAAGGTTGTTACAAACAGGCTGTTGAAATTTTGTACAAAGCCTTGGAAATTGAAAATGATAATATTGAAATTTTTTTTCAACTTGGAGAACTTTATTTTTTAATGAAAAATTATTCGAGAGCTGAACATTACCTTGAAAAAGTTATTAATAAAAATTCAAATCATATTGATGCGCTAAAAATGTTGGAAAACATATATTTATCGGTAAATAATGTATCAGACGCATTAATGATAAGTGAAAAGATTTTAAAAATTGAAGAAAACAAAGAAAATATTGTAAAATATATAGAAATTTCATCAATAAAAGGGGATCTTAAAAATATTGAGAATTACGAAAATTCTGAAGATTTAGACATATTATACAGTATTGCTCAAGCATTTTATGATAATAAAAAAATTAACGAAGCTCAAACAAAACTAAACAAAATACTTGACAAAGACCCCAAAAATGAAAATGCTTTAATTTTAATCGGTAAAATATATTTCGATAAAAGTGAATTTGAGAAATCGAAAAAAATATTTTTAAATTTGCAAAACAAAACAAATAATCCTGAAATCTTAAATTATTTGGGACTTTTTGCACTTGAAGACACAAAAATATTGGATTCAATTAAATATTTTTCAAAAGCATCAAGTATGGATAAGAAGAATGCAAAATATCAATACAATTTGGGAAATGCATACTTTTATAATGGCTGGATAAAAGAAGCAACATCATCATATATGCAAGCAATATTGTTAGAACCGGAAAATATCGGTTTTAGATATTCACTGGCATATCTTTATTACGAAATCAAAGATTTTAATAAATCACAAAAAGAAATAGATTATATCCTCGAAAATAATCCGACATATCATAATGCACATGTTCTAAATGCATTATTAAAATTTGAAAAAAAAGACTTTTTAGGTGCAAAGTCAGAACTGGAAACAGATTCTATAGTTGAAGATAATTTTACCCTTTTTGCTTTAACAAAAATATATCAGGAATTAGCAATGTATGACAAAGCTGAAATTTCTATAAAAAAAGCAATAAAAAATACTCCGGAAAGTTTAAATTATAAATGTATGCTTGCTGAAATACTTTCTTATGAAAAAAAATATGATGAAGCAGAAGAAATCATTGATTCACTTATTGAAACAAACGAAAATTATATTAATGCATACATTACAGGTGCAAAAATTGCTATTGAGGAAAATAACCTTGAAAAAGCAAAAATGTATGCCCAAAATGCTATTTCACTGGATATGAACTTTTCAGGAGGATATTTTTATCTGGCTCAAGTAAGATTTTTACAAAAAGAATATGATGAAGCAATAGAATGCATGAAAAGAGCAATTATTTACGATGTAGAAAATGCATCATACTATGCAAAAATGAGCGAAATTTATGAAGCTAAAGGCGAAATCAAAAGCGCATTAGAATATATAAATGAAGCAGAAAGTATCTCCAGCATTGAAGAATATAAAATTATATACAGAAGGCTTGCTTCTGAAAATCGAAAAAATTTGACGAAAAAATAAGTATGATTATAATATTATTACAAGCGTAGTATTATGGAGAAGAGATTAGTGAATTACAACAAATTTAAGAAAATTATATTAATTTTGGCTATAGCAGCATTTTCAGGCATATCATCTTATGCAAAAAATGATAGTGATGATTTAATAGAGATGCCTAAGAATTATCCTGAAAAATATACCTCACAATATGTAAAACAAATTACACCAATATACAAATCAACAGGCAAAGAAGAAGTTATATATGTTGCGCTGGATATGCTGAAAGGCACAAACGGAGAATTTTCAAGAAACGCAATTTTGGGTAATAATCTATCAGGCAAACCCGTAAAAATAGAATTTAGAGATTTAGGTACAATTAGTCCTGATTTTGCAAATTTTGATGCTCTGGGTTGGAAAAAGAACAAACAATTATATATTTATATTAATCCGCGTCACAAAGATGCCCCTCCGGGAGCGTTAGCAGCATTATTATCACATGAAGCACTGCATCAAGATGAATACAATTCACTTGCTGAAGAAACTTATGCTTGGACTATGGAAGCTGCCGTGTGGTATGAAATTGTTAAACTATATCCTGAAAGCAACGAAGAATTACACCCGCTGGTTGACAGAGAAAACAAATTAAAAAAATTATTTGTACGTGGCGGATACTCTAACAAATATATAAAAAAGACCGTTATGGCAAATGACGGCTACAAAAACCTTCCGTCAACTTCACCGGGATTTGAAGATTTATAAGACTATTTAGCAATCATTTTAGATAAAGTATTTTTGGCTGTTTGAAGCTGGGCATCATTGTTGTTTTTCACATCTTTTATATTGAAAACAACTTTAATATCCGGCTCAATGCCTTTTTTGTTTATATCATTGCCTTTTGGAGTCAAATATTTTGCTATAGTAAGATTTAAACCTGTTTCATTGGGTAAAGATATTATTTTTTGAACCATACCTTTACCAAAAGTTTTTGTTCCGATAAGTTTTGCCCTGTTATAATCTTTTAAAGCTCCTGACAAAATTTCACTTGCACTAGCAGAACTGCCATCAACCAAAACTACCGTAGGCTTATTTATTGTATATTCAGTATCCTGAGCATTAATATCGTACTTATATCCATTTCGGCCTACTATACTAACAATATTTCCATGAGGTATAAACAAATTGGCAATAAAAACTGCATTTGGAAGCAAGCCGCCGGTATTACCTCTTAAATCAAGGATTAAACCATTTGTATCTTTTGTTTTTTCTAATGCCTCCATAAACTCATTAGGAGTTGTTGCTCCAACAAAACTAACAATATTGATATATCCGAAAGTCTTATCAATAACAGAACTTTTTACTGTTTTTATTTTTATTTCTTTACGTACAATACGTTTCGTAATTTTTTCATTATTTCGCAACAAAGTAATATTTACAAAAGTATTTTCCGGCCCTCTGACTAAATTAGCCACCTCAGACAAATTTAAACCATTTACATCTTTTCCGTTAATCTCTGTTATTATATCTTCGGGTAAAATATTGGCAAATTGTGCAGGAGTACCTTCCATAACATTTATAATTCTTATTTTTCCCGAATCTGAAGTAATATTTACTCCAATACCTGTTATTTTTGAGTTAATAGAATTATTTTGTTCCAAAAATTCTTCTTTACTCATATATCTTGAATATGGATCATTAAGACTTGCAATCATAGAATCTATAGCAACTTTAGCATCTTCGTCAGTTTTTATTTTACCGTGATAATGCTCTTTCCATCGACTCCAAAGCTGCTGATTTAAATTTGGATCATAATAATTATCTCGAATTATTTTCCAAGTATTATCAAATAATTTTTGTGAAGAAACTTGAGTATAATCTATTAAATCTTCATCCGCACCGTTTATGTGGTCAACATTAAAAAATAAGTTATTCAATGAAAATAACAATAAACCGATAAATAATATTATAAATATATACCTTTTCTTCATACGAATATTTAACACCAATGTCTATATATAATCAATATACTTTTTTAGTAGTTATATAGATTAACCGAAAAATTTTTTAAATTTAATAAAAAAAAAGAGCTGTAAAGCTCTGTTGGAATTAAGAATAGCTGGAAGTATGAAAAAGATTTATAATTATATTGAACAACATCAATACAATTTCTCAATTACCCAACCGGCTATAATTAATACCCAATCGCCCATCCAAAAGAAGCAGTCTTTTGATTAGCAGCATCTACAGGCACAACAGAACTTACAGCCTGAACTTCTATAACATTTTCAGCCTTAGTCAATGCGCTAAACTGCATCATTTTGTTATCAACATTATTAAAGGATTTTAACCTATCCAAATGATTTTGCAATTCTGCATTTTCATCATTCAGGGTAGTTATTTGACGACTTAACTTATTCAATGTTAATTCATTAGTCATGGCAAAATAATAACTTATAAAAGCAACCATAACCATTATTCCTAAAAAACAACACAAAGTTTTATTAACTTTTCTAATCGCTAATGCCCTCTGAGATATTTCTTTTTGAAAATATCCTTCAATAACTTGAGATTCAATAGGATTTTGTGTGTAACTCTTATTTACTTTTACTTCTTCTTGATAATCAATTTTCCTTAACGGACTCAATTTTCTACCCCAACTTTAATACATCTTGCAACTCTTAACTTAGCACTTCTTGATGGCGGATTTATCCTAATCTCCTCTTCACCGGCCATCAACGGTTTTTTATTAATAAGTTCTAATTTCGGTGGAGGACAATTACATACCATCTGTGATCTTTCGCAATGACATCTTTGAGAATGATATTTAAAAAACTGTTTTACTAATCTGTCTTCCAACGAATGGAAACTTATTACACTTATTATAGCACCAAATTCTAATAAATCCAACACATCATTTAAAGTATTTTTTACATTTGTTAACTCATGGTTAACCTCAATTCTTATTGCCTGAAAAACTCGTGTTGCCGGATGAATTGAAGACTTTACATGAGGTGTGCTTTCTATTATCAAATTGGCAAGTTCAGTTGTAGTTTGTATTTTTTTATTTTTTCTCACTTCTACAATTCTTTTTGCTATTCTTTTTGAAAATCTTTCTTCACCGTATTCAGAAAAAATTTTTACCAAATCATCTTCGGAGTAAAAATTAACTACATCATAAGCAGAAAATTCAGCATTTTGATTAAAACGCATATCCAGAGGGGCTTCTTTAGAAAAAGAAAATCCTCTCTCACATTTATTAAATTGATGATAGGAAGCGCCCAAATCAAATAATACACCTCCTGTAATTTTATCAATTCCTAAATTTTTCAATACGGATTTAATATTTGTATATGAATCTTTTACAATTACAAGATTTTTATATTTTTTTAATCTTTCACTTGATGCTTGAATTGCATCATCATCTATATCAAAAGCAATAAGTCTGCCATCGGGTTGAATCCTTTGTAAAATAAGTTCGGAATGACCGCCGCCTCCAAGAGTACAATCTACATATATTTTACCAGATTCACATTTTAAAGCATCAACTGCTTCATTTTTCATAACCGTATAATGTTTAAATTCTTCCATAAAAAAATTTTATCATAAAAAATAAACAAAAAAACCGGATTACTCCGGTTTTTATATTTTCAAAAATTATTTTATAATTTATTCAATCACATAATCAGTAGCAGTTTGAGTTCGTTCAGGAGTATAAGAAGTAGGTACATCATAACTTCCGAAAGACTCAGCACGAAGTTTTTCCATATAAACTTGACCATTCTTAACAATTTGTTGTTGTTGAGTCAAATTTTTCTCAAGATTTGTCAAAACCTGCTCTGCGTATAATTCTGCTCCCTTTTTAGTTTTCATAGCATCTTCAGTAGCTTGAGTTCTGATATTATCAGCTTCTTCCATCGCTCTGCGTTTAATTTCCTCACACTCTTGCTGAACCTGAGTTCTTATTCTAATACCTTCTCGTTCCAATGCTTTTAGAAAATCTGCTTCAGATAATTTCCTATCCGCTTCTGCTTGAGCATCATTAATTATTTTTTCAGCTTTTTGTTGAGCTTCTATTTGCAATTCATCTCTGCGTCTCAAAAAAGCCCTAGCTTCCTGAACTTCGACAGGTAAAGATGCATAAATTCTATCTATTAAAGTTTCAACTTCTCTGGTTTTTACAACGGTATACTTATGAGGAATAATTGGAAAACCTTCATCGAGACTAACCTCCAAGTCCTTCAACAAATCGTATACACCATTTTGCTGTTGCATAAAAATATCCCTTTCTAATAATTACATTCTACATAAGCAAATATTAATTGTCAAATATAATGTTAACATTACTTATACATATATTATTTTTTACCTTCAAAATAATTAAATACTGATTCTGGCACAAATTTTGAAATATTTCCGTTATTAAGAAATATCTCTTTTATAGTACTGGAAGAAATAAAATTATACTTTGGTTTTGTAGTCAAAAAAACTGTCTTTATATCAGGTGCTAAAGCACTATTTGCTTGAGATAACTGCATTTCATATTCAAAATCCGATACCGCACGTAAACCTCTTATTAAAACTGATGCACCTTTTGAGTGTGCATAATTTATGGTAAGTCCGGTAAAATAATCTACTTCAACATTTTCAATATCTTTAACACTTTCTTTAATTAATTCTACTCTGGTTTCTATCGGTAAAAAACCTTTTTTTTCAGAATTATAAGCAACCGCAATAATAACCTTGTCAAAAATACCGGATGCCGTTTTTAAAATATCTAAATGCCCGTTTGTAATTGGATCAAAACTTCCGGGATACACTGCAATTTTCATAATTCTCCTTTAAAAATTTCCGATTCAGACGGGAAATTACCTGATTTAACATCTTTATCAAAATTTTTTGCACATTCTAAAATTAAAGATTTCATATCACCATATTTTCTTGCAAATTTTGGAGTAAAATCTGAATACTTACCAAAAACATCATCGGAAACTAAAACTTGAGCTGTACAATATTTTCCGGCGCCACATGAAATTGTAGGGATTGAAATATTTTCAGTAATATATTTTGCACTTTCTTGAGGTACCATCTCCAGAACAATTGCAAATGCACCGGCTTCTTCTATATCTTTTGCCTGACGCAATATTTCTTCTGTAGAATCTTGTGTCTTACCTTGAATTTTGTACCCACCAAGAGTATTCAAAAATTGAGGAGTGAAACCAAGATGTCCAATAACAGGAATACCTGTTTCTACAAGCCTTTTTATAACACTTTTTATATAATCACTATAACCCTCAATTTTAACAGCATTTGCACCGCATTTAATCATTTCTCCGCAATTTTTTACTGCAGATGAAATATCCGTATGATAACTCATAAAAGGCATATCAGTAACAACCATTGCTTTTGAAACACCCTTTGCAACTGCCCTTGTAAATATTTTCATTTCCTCAACACCAACACTATGGGTTGTTTCATAACCAAGTGCAACCATTGCAAGACTATCACCAATTAAAATGATATCAATTCCGGCTTCATCAAGATATTTAGCTGTCGAATAATCATATGCAGTCAGAACAGAAAATTTCCCGTTATTTTCTTTTATTTTTTGAATTGTTTTTACAGTTATTTTAGACATAATTGATTTTCTTTACCGCTATTAAAAATATTTTTTTCTGATTTTACTTCTTTTCTATACCAATAATAAATTGCTCTGGCTACCCTATTTGAGCTATGCCTTACAAGACCTTCTTTACTGTCTTCAATTAATTTTTTCTGGAAAACTGAAATACCAAGTTTCTTTACATTTTCCATATCTAATTTTACGGGATAAGAACCTGACATTTCATATTTTTTTGCTATATTAGAAGGCATAGTATCATTAACTAATACCGTATTAATAATTTTTCTGCTACCTGAATGCTTTATCAATGCATTAATATGGTCAGATACTGTATAATCATCAGTTTCACCAGGTTGTGTCATAATATTACACACATATATCTTTTTTGCTGACGATTTTGCTATTTCATCAGAAATTTCTTTAATTAACAAATTTGGAATAACACTTGTATAAAGACTTCCCGGCCCGAGAATTATCAACTCTGCACTTCTTATTGCACTAATTACATCATCCAACGGTTTGCAAATTTTTGGATCGGTAAATAATTTTTTTATCTTTCCATGAGCTTCAGGAATATTAGATTCACCGCGAATAATTCTGCCATCTTCCATTTCTGCAACAAGTTTCATATCATCCAAAGTAGACGGTAAAACACGACCTCTAATTGATAATACGTTTGAAGATTCTTTTACTGCACGAACCATATCACCGGTTATAGAACATAGTGCTGTTAAAAATAAATTTCCAAAACTATGTCCTTCAAGTCCTTCACCACTTTTAAATCTATATTGAAAAAGTTTTGTAACCAAATCTTCATCATCAGCCAATGCTGCAATACAATTTCTAATATCACCGGGAGGTAATACACCCATTTCTTCTCTAAGTCTGCCAGAACTTCCTCCGTCATCTCCAACTGTAACAACAGCAGTTACATTATTTGTAATATTTTTTATTCCTCTTAACAACATTGAAAGGCCTGTACCACCGCCTATTGCAACAATTTTAGGGCCTCGGTTAAGTTTTCTTCTTCTATAAAGATTTTCCAAAAGAGAATGATTATCACTACCTTCCAATATTGATAAATTAGTCTTTTGCCAGCCTTTAAAAAATATACCTGCACCAAACATAATTATTGCAAATGCAATCCATTCGGTAGAAACTTTTGTAGCAATATGTCTAATAAATTCCATAGTATAAAAAATCGGTTTTATATCAAAAAGGATTAATATTCCCAATGTAATAACTACAGAACCTAAAAATATCATAGCAAACCACCTTTTAACCTGTAAACCAGGCACAAGCCACATCATATCTTCAGGTATTCTTTTTCTGAAATTCTTTATCATCACTATTCCTCTATTCTACCCAGCCTGACAAACAAGCATTTTTATAATTTACCGGAACCGGAGTTATAACATTTTTTGCCTGCCTTATTAAATCTAATGAATTAGATAATCTGCTTGAAAAATGTATTGTATCTGCAGTAACAACTGTTTTGCCGCCTTCAATATTAGAAACTTGAGAAGTTGCAAGCAATTGTTTCAATCTTTGTATTTCAACATCAGTATTTTCATTGTCTTTTGCAACAGTATTTACCGTACCGTCAACATTATACATTTTTTCAAGACAAACTTCTTGTGCAACAGGAATATTAATCAATTCACCGGTTTTTTGAGTAATTTCCCCTGCTGCTCCATAATAAACAAGCCATTTTGAGCATTTTTGCACAGCTTTTGCGACCGAACAAGCAAATGAAAAATCATTAGCACATTTTTTATACATTGCACCGTGCGGACGAACATGTTCTATTTCCATATTTAATGTTTTTGCAAAAGACATTAAAGCACCAACTTGATAAACCACAAGCGCTTCAATTTCATCCTCATCTAAATCCATTTCATGATATCCAAAACCCTGAATATCATCAAAGCCAATATGTGCACCGACAACTACATTCTTTTCTTTAGCCTTCAATAAAGCCTTCCTTATAGCCATCGGATCACCTGCATGAAAACCACACGCAACATTTACGGAACTTGCATAATCCAATAAGTCGTATTCACTATTATTCTTGTATATTCCGAAACTTTGCGCTAAATCAATATTAAAATCAATATTTTTTATCATCTTTTTTTCTTCAAACATTATAAATTCCTCAATTATTATTGATGAATTTATTATATATGATAAAAATTTTATTGCTACTACCTTTACATAATCTTAACCGGAAATTTAAAAACATTATTAAGATTTATTTGCCGCAATTTTAGCACTTATTTCATCATCGGTATAACCGTATATATTTATAGCTACTTTTAATTTTGCTAAATCATCTAATAAAATTTTAACATTATCAGCATCATCCCAAGGATTTACAAAAATAACATAATACTCGCCTCTATCGTTTTTTGCAATTTCTTTAATTCCGCATGCATGACTGTGTGGTATACCATATGTTGTATCTGCTTTTTGGAGTTTTGAAAATGCCAGGGTCATATTATTTATTCCCGTTTCATCATCTTTCATATATAAATTATACAAATCAATTACTTTTTGTTTCCATTCATTCATTTTTTCTTCAGTAGTAGTTCCATCACTATAATTATAACTGTAGTAGCCTACTCCTTTTTTTTCTCCGCCAAGTAAATAAGTATAAGCTAGTTGTATTGAATATATACCATCACCTTTATTTCCGGCATTTTGCCACATTAATTTATGCAGAGAATATACCAATAATTTTGAGTCAAAATCACCTGTAAACATTATATTATCTGTCTTTCCTTCTCTAACATCATGACAAGCATCAACCTCATCCTTTGTTACAGTTATCGAATTTGGTTTAGTACCGCTATAGTTAGGAAAAGTTACTGTATATTCTTTAGTACTACTGTTATATGTATAAGCCATATATTTACTTAAATTGGTTTGCCCTGTACAATGTGACAATGAATTTATTAATGTATAGAACATGCAAAAAGGGCTTTGCTCTTGGAATCCCCAACCGTCAAAATTATCTAGACCTGTACCATTGCCTGCAATAATCTTGTTTCTATAAACATCAGTTCCATCAATTGTTTCTTTTTTATACTGACAAATGCTTGAAACATTTTTTATATTTGCGGGGTTATTACCGGTGTATAGTAAATATAGATTATCTGTATCACCTTCACCCATATCAATATGGTAATCAGTATAATAACTATACATCATCAAATAATCATTTCCACTACCTGTATTTACATTATTCCCGCGTTGATACGATGTTGATGTTTGATAACTTGGAGAAGCAACATAGCCACCGGTACCAATCCTTACAACATCATCTAAATCACCTGTATTTATAACATTATACTTACCCATAACAATCAAATCATCCATCTGATTATCACCTGCAGTGATTTCAACATAATCTCCTGTAATAACCAATCTTCCGTTTTCTAAAAATTCAAATTTTACTGTTTTATTTGTAGTTACCCCACTTTTTAATTTGATTTTATATATATAATTACTTCCTGTGAACGGATTAGTTAATTTTACAATTTTTTCTTCTGTTCCAATGTTACTTAAAGTTGCTTCATCACCACCTCTTTCTAATGTCAAA
>Ga0247610_10002476_pt1 | contig 21222 bp, 16 predicted proteins | sample 174DNAGHGhighgp2_FD_193483 | JGI IMG/M metagenome (GOLD analysis project Ga0247610, IMG submission 193483) | Sheep rumen microbial communities from Palmerston North, Manawatu-Wanganui, New Zealand - 1742 DNA GHGhigh gp2 | ecosystem: Host-associated > Mammals > Digestive system > Stomach > Rumen...
CATCGTGTAGGGTTGGTTGCAAGGAAGGAAGGCAACGTCGATGTCATTCACCTGGCTCATCTCCTCGATGTCCTCGGTGTCGCCGGCGATGTAGATGCGTAGGCCGTCGGCCTCAAGGATGAATCCGTTGTCACGTCCTTTCGGGTGAAATTGGGTGTGTCCCGGAGTGATGTTGTAGGCGGGAACGGCGTACAACGTCAGGTCGTCGGCAAGACGCAATGTGTCGCCATTGGACATCACCTCGCACTTGTCTATTTGTTCGGCGGTATTCGCATTAGTCACAATCACCGTGCTCTCCTTGCAAAGGGTTGCAACGGCTTTCGCGTCAAAGTGGTCGTAGTGGTCATGGGTGATGAGGATGAAGTCGGCTTTTGCCCATTGGCTGTAGTCGGTGAAAGGTTCGGCACCTTCTGTGACGGGGTCCACCTGGATGATGCGCCCGTCGAAATTGAGTTCCATACTCGCATGCTTGATGGGAGTCACCTGAAGGGTCTTCCCGTTTTTGGTCTTGAATGTATCCATGTCGTTCGGCTTTTTTTCGCTGGTGGGTGCGTTGCATGCCATAAGGCAGGCAACGAGTGCCAGCAGGTGGGTATAAGGTTTCATAATCGCTTGTTTCTGGAGTCTTGAGGATTGTTCAATGAGGAGTCCAACTCCACCAGTTCTTTGTCGTCCATCTGTTCGTCCAGATGGTCGTTCCACAGGTAATGGTTGGTTTCTTTCACTAATATCTTGCTGAGGAAGAGCAAGGAAAGGAGGTTGGGAATAGCCATCAGTGCGTTGAAGCAGTCGGCCATGTTCCAGACAATGGTGAGGCTGATGACGCTGCCGGTGAAGACAGCGATGATGTAGGCTACGCGGTAAGGGATGGTCATGCGTTTGCCGCCAAGGTATTCCACCCCACGCTCACCATAGTAGCACCAGCCAAGGATGGTGCTGAAGGCGAAGGTGAATTGGCCGATGTTGAGCAACGGGGCGCCAACATACGGAATCTTGGAGAATGCCGCTTTCGTCAGTGAGGCTCCGTCGGTGTAATTGATGTCGGGATGTGCAAGGGCGCTGCTCACAATCACCAAGCCGGTGAGGGCGCAAATCACCACGGTGTCCCAAAACGTGCCGGAACTCGATACCAAAGCTTGGCGCACGGGATTGCGGGTCTGGGCTGCAGCTGCGACGATGGGAGCCGACCCCATGCCCGACTCATTGGAGAACAGGCCTCGGGAGATGCCGTAGCGTGCCACCATCATGATGCTGCCGCCCACAAAGCCGCCGCCGGCTGCTTCGGGGTTGAAAGCCGACTTGACTATCGTTTGGAGTGCAGGCCACAAAAACGAGTGGTTGGCACCAAGGATGTAGATGCAACCTATCACGTAGAAGATGGCCATAAAGGGCACGAAGGCCGTGCAAACCCGTGCTATGCTCTTTACACCACCAAGTATCACTGCTGCAGTGAGGAGGCATACCAAAGAGCCGATGATGTAGGGAGAGATGTTGAAGGTCTCTTTGGTCAGCGTGGAGATGGCGTTGGCTTGGACGGTGCAACCGATGCCAAAAGAGGCCAGTGTGCAGAACAGGGCGAACAGGATGCCCATCCATTTCCAACCCAGGCCGCGCTCCAAGGCATACATTGGCCCGCCGAGCATCTTGCCGCTTGAGGTCTTCACACGATATTTGATGGCAAGCAGACCCTCCGCATATTTCGTGGAGATGCCGAAGACACCTGTCAGCCAGCACCAAAACACCGCTCCGGGACCACCAAGGGCTATCGCCGTGCCCACACCCACGATGTTGCCCGTTCCTATCGTGGCGGCAAGGGCGGTCGCCAAGGCGCCAAACTGGGACACGTCGCCTGTGGCACCCTTGTCTCTGGCTAGTGAGAGTTTGATGGCTTTGAAGATTTTCCGCTGAGGAAACTTGAGGATGAGGGTGAGATAAAGGTGCGTGCCAAGAAGCAGGATGATCATGGGCCAGCCCCATAGCACACTGTTGATGCTGGTGATGATGTCGTTGAAGGTTTCCATATAAGAAATACGATTCTGTTAGAAATGAACCACCACGTGGTCGTAGCCAAGTGTGTTGAAGAGAAGGGTCACCTCGTCAATGGCGTTCTGTTGAGCCAATTCGATGTTTGACTTGGTCATGCATCGGTCAAGCATCTGCCGTTTGGCTTTCTCGTAAAGTGCGGAACGAGTAGAATTGTCCCACGTTCCCTTCTCATAAAAGGACTTCGTCCGAGTCTCGTCGATGAAGTCATTGTCGAGCAAGCGGATGGGAGGGAGGAGGACATCCAATGTGTCGTCAATGAGACGGACGGACTCTGAAGGCATGTTGTCCATGTTGATGCCTAACCGCAATGTGCCATAATAAATGCGAGTGAGTTGCTTGTCACTGGCCAAAGTACGGCTGGCGGTGGTGTCGACAAGTTCTTCGTCGTTCACCGTGAGAAATTCCCATTCCCCGATGTCGCGAACAGATTCGAGATGGGTGGTGGTGGTGTCGGTGAAGATGCTGTCATTGTCTGGGGCTATCGTCGTTTCATTGCGAGTGCCTTCGGTGATGGTGAAAACCAGCATCGTCACCAACGTCACTAGCGTGGCGGCGGTGAGAAAGAGGCGGCCCAGTTGGTTCTCTTTCAGGGGCTTGTCTTTTTTTTCCATAGCGGGGTTAATTGGTGATGGTGGTCAGGCGACGTTCGTCGAAGTCCTTCCGAAACGTGATGGTGATGTTCTCTTCGCTAATGTCCAACTGGCGGAGCAGGGGTATGAGTATGCGGCTGGCATTCAGACGGGAACGCTCTGCGATGTTCAATTGAGGGATGGAACGCAAGATGCTCTCACGACCTTCTTTTTCATATACCGACAACTCCTCGTCGCTGAAATTCTTGCGGAGAAGGGCCACATAGCTTTGCACTTCGTCATGGTTGACTTTTGTGCTGGTCAACTCTGCCTTTGGGTCGGGAAGGATGATTTCCAAATGGTCGTCATCGTATATCACATTGTCTTCGTTGAATTGGCTGAAATCGATATAGCCCTTTACGGTGGCATCGATGGGGATGGCTATGCTGCGACTGCCGGAAGGGACGTCGAAGTCATAGTCGAAACCAAGAATGCTCCCTTTCAGCTTCAATATGTCTTCGTGGGTAATCACTTTATGGATTTTGTATTCGGCAGTGTAGAGACGAGAGCATTTCTGGATGTTGGTGATCAGCTTGCCCACCTTGGCTTCCTTGCTTTCGACCTCAATTGCAGGAGGGGGAGAGGAAGAAGCATCCTTGGGTTCTCCCTTTTTGCTGTTACACGAGAGCAACAAGGGAAGGGATAGTGACAACAACAGGCCCATGGTGACAAGGGAGTGTCTTGTGCACATATGATGGAGGCAACGCAGAATTCGGTTCATCTTGCTTCTTTTTACATTAATTTGCAAACTTACTATTTTTTTCCCAAATAATAGACCTGTTGTGGACAAAAAATATGCATAAATGCTAAAAACCATCAAAATAACTTCCAACATTAAACCTAAGGGGCGTTTGCTGCGTCAAATTGACAGAAATAACAAAGAACGACAATTCAATTTCAACTAAATCAATAAAACTGCAAAAGTATGAAAAAGGTAATTATGATTGCTCTCATGGCTGCATCCGTCTCTCTCTCAGCCATGGCTCAGGAGCAAGGGCAAAGGGGACAAAGGAACTTCGACCCAACAGAGATGGCGCAGAGACGTACTGACATGATGGCTGAGAGATATGGACTTGACGAAAGCCAAAAAGGAAAACTACTCGAGCTCAACAAGAAGTATCCTGGCATGATGATGGGACCACGGATGGGTGGACCAAGGCCTGGTGGTGGAGGTGACGGACAAATGCGTCGTCAAAGGCCACAACAAGGAAATGGAGACAATCAACAAGCCGGACCGAGACAAATGCAAGGGCAGAGACCAGGATTCGGACCGGGACAAGGTGGACCTGGACGTGGACCTGGAAGATTCAATCCCGAACAAATGAAGGAATATGAGGAAGCCCTCAAAGGCATCTTGAATGATGAGCAGTATCAGAAATACGAGGCTGACAAGAAAGAGCGCATGGAGCGTATGCAGCAGAGAAGGCCTCAACAATGATTTTCAAAAATCACTTCGAATCTCTTGACCATATAAGAAGAATTGCGGTTGCATGAAGCAAATCCGCTAATAGGTAACAAGATAAGGATGACAAGGGTCGCTTCATGGCGACCCTTTTTTTGAGCACCTAAAATCTTCCTGAAATCTCCTGCACGCTCCTAAAACCTCCTATGAATACCAAGCCTCTTTCTATCACATCTTTCATTTTTCCTCCATTTCCTTTTGTGTTACGCCACGCTTTCATTACCTTTGCATATGAAAACTTGATAACGATTGATTGATAATGAAAAAATATCTTGCACTCGCGGCTGTCTTCGCTTTTTCTGGCTTGTTTATCGCATGCGAGAAAAAAAAGGAAACAAGCAAACAACACAGCAACATCATTGTGAAACCAAGGGTGAAGGTGGAACCCGACACCATCGTACACAAGATGAATGAAATAGATGTCACTACCGACACCATCAAATGGATGGGAAGCACATACAAGGCAAGGGTGCATCGATACTCCAACGACAGCCTTTCTATTGCAACAGATGAGACAGGAAAACAATACCGGAACAATCTCATCAAGATGGTCATCACCAGAAAGGATGGAAGTGTGTTTTTCGAGAAGGTGTTCAGCAAGGCCACGTTCGAAAGTTTCCTCGATGAAGATTATTTGAAGCAAAATGTCCTGCTTGGGCTCGTCTTTAATGGAACAGACAGCGACAACCTGCATTTCCTTGGAAGTGTGGGAAGACCTGACATCCTCACTGAAGAATTCGTTCCTTTCAACGTTTACATCACAAAGATGGGGGAGGTCAGGGTGGAAAAGGCCAACCTCGAAAACCTTGACGGATACAAGGTCTTCGAAGATGAGAATGATGAAGGTGTTTGAGCTTACTACAACCTCCTATCACCTCCTACAACTTCCTATAAATTCCTACAACTTCCTACAACTTCCTATAAATTCCTATAATCTCCTACAATTTCCTACAATAGCAATGGCGCCGACCGTCACCGGTTGGCGCCATTGCTATTAATATTATATAAGGTTTAAAGGATGGTTTTCACTGCTTCGAGCATGCCCTTCTCCTGAATCAGGTCGAGGTCTTTCTTCAGAAGGTCGGCAAGGCCGGCGATGCTGTGAAGGTCCTCGCCCCAGATGCTGGTGGCGGAGAGGACGCCGTCGGTGATCTTCTGTGTGTCGCCGGTTGCCCAAAGCTCCTTCAGAAGGTCCATGATGTCCTGCGCGTCGTTGGGCACGATTTCTGCACCGTCGGCACGTTTGCCACCTTTGTAATATGTGATGATGGCGGCAAGGCCCATGACAAGACCTTGGGGGAGTTCGCCCTTGCGCTCCAAGTAGACTTTCACGCCGGGAAGGTCGCGAGCGCAGAATTTCGGGAAGGAGTTGAGCATGATGCTCGTCACTTGATGGTCGACGAACGGATTGTTGAAACGCTCCAGCACGTCGGAAGCAAACTGCTTCAACTCGTCCATCGGAAGGTTGAGAGTTTCCATCAACTCTTCGAATTGAACCTTGTGGATGTATTTGCCGATGACCTCGTGGTTGCAGGCATCACGTACGATGTCAACGCCGCTGAGGTAAGCCACGGGGGAGAGCACGGTGTGGGGGCCGTTGAGCAGTGTCACTTTGCGCTCGTGATAGGGCTTCTCGCTTTCGGCGATGAGGACGTGAAGACCAGCTTTCTCGGCGGGGAATTCGGCACGGAGCTCGTCGCAAGTCATGTTCTCTGCTTTCTCTATCACCCAAAGGTGGAATATCTCGGCTTGGACCACAAGATTGTCCTCATAGCTGATTTTTTGTTGGATGTCGGCTATCTCCTTGCGGGGGAAGCCCGGTACGATGCGGTCCACAAGGGTGGCGCATACGTAGCAGGAATTGGTGAACCATGACTTGAAACCTTCATAGTCGGCGCCGAAGTCCTCCTTCCATAGTTCGATGTATTGGTAGATGCACTCCTTCAGATGATGACCGTTGAGGAAAATCAGTTCGCAAGGCATGATGATGAGGCCCTTGGTGGGGTCGCCGTTGAAAGTTTGGTAACGACGGAAAAGCAATTGCACCAACTTGCCGGGGTAACTGCTGGCGGGGGCGTCGCTCAACTTGCATGTGTCGTCGAAAGCGATGCCGGCCTCGGTGGTGTTGGATATCACGAAGCGGATTTCGGGCTGGTCGGCAAGTGCCAGGTAAGCCTGGAATTGGTGATAGGGGTTCAGGGCACGGGATATGACGTCGATGCGCTCAAGGCTGTTCACAGGCTCGCCATTCTCACGGCCTTGCAGGTTGACATGATACAAGCAGTCTTGGCCGTTAAGCCAGTCTGCCATGCCGCGCTCGATAGGCTGCACCACAACCACGCTGCCATTGAAGTCCGTCTTTTGGTTCATATTCCAGATAATCCAGTCCACAAAGGCACGAAGGAAGTTTCCTTCACCAAACTGAATGACTTTCTCGGGCATCACGCTCTTCGGGGCGGTGCGCTTGTTCAATGCTTGCAATTTCTTCATTTGTTCTATAGATTTAGTTGTTGTTTTTCAGTCTATATCTTTCATTGCTGCAAAGGTACTCATTTATCCGCGAAAAGCAATGCGTGGAAGCAGTGAAAATCACGTAAAGGTTTGCGCTATGGTGATGACACGATGATTTTGAGTGGTCATTTCACCGCAGACGGCGACTTTTGCACCAATTACAGGAAATTTGAATGATTAAATGTAAAAAAACGAACATAGATGTTGGATTATTGAAAATAAATTGTAATTTTGCCACCAATAGTCAACTGAAGAACAAAAATCCATTTAGCATAATCTTAAAGGTGCCGTGATTTGGCACTTCCCTTAGACCTTTTTTTTTATCTAACTTATTCATCAACTTTAATTACTATGCCAACATTTCGAAGAATTCTTTCTGTTATCTGTACCGGTATGGTGGCTTTTGCCGTCCCTGTGACAGCACAAACCGTACATGGTGTTGAGGCAGTGCTCCAGGCGAGGGCTGTCGTACAGGTGAAAGGAGTTGTCTACGACACGAGCGACCAGCCGATTGTCGGGGCAACTGTTGTTGAAATGGACGCACCTAGCAATGGAACCCTGACGGGGTCGGATGGGTCTTTCATCCTGTCGGTTGCTAAAGGTGCAAGTCTCAAAGTCTCTTATATCGGCTACAAGACCGCCACGGTGAAAGTAGTGGAGGGCAGGCCGATGAAAGTGGTCTTGGTTGAGGATGCCGAATTGCTCAACGACGTTGTCGTCATGGGATACGGTACTCAGCGAAAGAAACTGGTCACCGGCTCCACCGTGCATGTCGATGCCGACAACATCGCTGCAGCCAATGCCGTTGATGCATTCGGAGCACTGCAAAGCCAGGCTGCCGGTATGAACATCGTGATGAATTCCGGACAGCCGGGTGAGGGCTACAAAGTCGTCATTCGTGGCATGGGTACCGCTGGGTCCAACACACCATTGTATGTCATCGACGGTGTCCCGGGTGGGTCCATCGAAGACCTCTCGCCAAACGACATCGAGTCCATCGACGTCCTCAAGGATGCTGCATCAAGCGCCATCTATGGTGCAAGGGCATCCAACGGCGTCATCCTCGTCACCACAAAGCAGGGTAGGGCTGGACATGTGCAGGTCTCCTTCGACGGATACCTGGGATGGCAGAACGCAAACACCAACGATGTCACACCGTTGAATGCCAAACAGTATATGGAAATCAACGACAAGGCATATCAAATCCAAGGTGTTTCCACATACGACTGGGCTACATTGATTCCGAAACAGTACCAACAAATCATGAACGGGACTTGGAATGGCACCAACTGGCTGGATGAAACCATGGTGGACAATGCGCCCATGCACAATGCATCGCTGAACATCACCGGTGGCAGTGACGTGTCAAGATTCGCACTCGGATTCTCCAACTACCATCAGACAGGTACCATCGGATATCCTGCAACACCGAAGTTCGACAGATACACCGTGCGCTTGAACTCAGACTATTCTCTCATCAAGAAGAGTGGAAGGGACATCCTCAAATTCGGGGAGAACATCACTTTCACTGCAACCAACAAGAAGGGTATCTCCATTGGTGGCATCTATGGCAACAGCATCAGGAACCTACTTGCCATGTCGCCGTTGCTTCCCGCATACAATGACCAGGGAGAACTCTATGAATACAAGGACATCGTGGCCGATGGATGGGATTTCAGTGCCGACATGGCCAACCCGCTCGCTGCCATGAAATATGATGAAGGAAACGGCTATACCAAGAGGTTCAGATTGCAGACCAATTTCTTCCTGGAGTTCGAACCCATCGTGGGATTGAAATTCCGTTCCAGTGCAGGATGGAACTACCGCCACTCTGAAAGCCGGAGTTATGTACCTACCTATGAGTTGAGCACCAAAAAGTCGAATCCCAACGACGATGTCAGGCAGAACCAGGGATACAATGTCAGATGGTCCTTGGAAAACACTGTCAATTGGGTGAAGGCATTCGACCTGCACAACGTGGACGTACTGCTGGGACAGTCTGTGGAGAAATGGGGATTTGGCAGCAATGTCGGAGCGACCAACTCCAATTCGCTCTTCCCGGGCTCCTTCAAGCATGCTTACATCAACAACGCCAACGTGGTTGACCCGGCATACACGTCCATCAGCGGCAGCCCCAACGACCAAGGAGCATTGTCGTCTTTCTTCGGCCGTATCAATTACAACTACAATGAGACATACCTCCTCTCACTTGTGCTCAGGGCTGATGGCTCGTCCAATTTCAAAAAAGGCAACAGGTGGGGATACTTCCCCTCGGTGTCGGCGGGATGGATCATCACCAACGAACCTTTCATGGAGTGGTCAAAGGACTGGCTCTATTTCTTCAAACTCAGAGGCAGTTGGGGACAGAACGGCAACTGCAACATCTCCAATTTCCAATATGTGGCTACCGTAGCCTTCGACGACCCATATTACTTCGACAACAAGGACAACCCGGGCATCGGAGCATATCCAAACATCCTTCCCAACGAAAAGGTGAAATGGGAAACGTCTGAACAACTCGACTTGGGATTCGATGCAAGATTCCTCAACAACAGGCTCGCATTGTCGTTCGACTGGTATGACAAAAAGACCAAGGATTGGCTCGTCAGGGCACCCGTGCTCTTGTCATACGGCACAGGAGCGCCATATATCAATGGTGGCGACATCGAGAACAAGGGTTATGAGATTCACCTCTCTTGGAACGACCACATCGGAAAGGACTTCGTCTACAGCGTTTCTGCAAACCTCTCGCACAACAAGAACGAGGTGACCCGACTCGCCAATGCCGAAGGTATCATACACGGTGGTTCCAATGCCATCGCACAGAACACGGCCGAGCTTTACCGCCTCCAAGTGGGGTACCCCATTGGATACTTCTGGGGATATGAGATGGAAGGCATCATACAGAACGAGCAAGACCTTCAGGATTACTTGAACAAACATTGTGGAGGAGACAAGAACAACTCGCTGCAAGGCGCGTCGATACAGCCCGGTGATGTCAAGTTCGTCGACTTCAACGGAAACGGCAAAATCGACAAGGGTGATGAGGACAAGACCATGATCGGTGATCCCAATCCTGACTACACCATGGGTATCAACATCAATCTGGCTTACAAGGGATTCGACTTCTCACTCACGGGATACGGCTCGTTCGGGCAGCAGGTGGCTAAGAGTTACAGGCAGTTCTCCGACCATCCTGATGACAACTATTGCACTGATGTATACACCAAGTATTGGACCGGAGAAGGAAGCACCAACAGATACCCAAGGTTCTCTGACGGAAAGACTGCAAACATGTCGGAAATCTCAAGAGTATGGATAGAGGATGCCGACTTCTTCAAGATTTCCAGAATCACTTTTGGTTACGATCTCAAGCGGGCAATAAGGAAGCTGCCCGTCTCCAAGTGCCGTTTCTATGTCTCGGCTAGCAATATGTTCACCTTCACCGATTATTCCGGCATGGACCCGGAGGTTGGATTCGGAAATGGAGCAAGCTGGGCCTCTGGCATCGATTGTGGATATTACCCATCAGCACGCTCGTGGCAGGTGGGCTTGAACATCAACTTTTAATCCTTGAAGACCATGAATAAGAAATTATTATACCTGGTGTCCGCATGCTTGTGCGTGATGCTGGTGGGATGTGACGACTTCCTTGACACGGAAAGCCTCACCATGAAAGATACCTCCAACTTCCCCGTCAACGAGACCGATGCCACACAGATGGTGAACGGAATCTATTCCGTGATGAACAGAAACCTGGCTGACCCGGAGGAAGACCCCTTCTTCATCTTCGATATCGCTTCCGACGACAGACTGGGAGGTGGAAGCCAGAGCAACATTGGTGCTCAGGGTGTGGACCGACTGATGAACGCATATGTAGACTGGATGAAGCCGCTTTGGCAGCAAAGATATGCTGGAATCAACAGGGCCAACAGCGCACTTGAAACCATTGACAATGTAAAGGGATGGAGCTCGGAGAGCAAGAAAAACCAACTCTTGTGCGAAATACACTTCCTGCGTGCATTCTACTATTTCAACCTCGCACAGGTGTTCAACGGAGTGCCTCTCGTGCTGAGTACTGAGCCGCAGAACCTACCGAAGGCCACGCCCGACGAGGTATATGCCCAAATCGCTTCCGACCTCAAGAAAGCCATAGAATACGGACCTTCCACCAAATACCCGGAGTTCGGAGAAGGCAGGGTCTCCAAATGGGCCGCCGAGGGTATGATGGCACGCGTATGGCTCTTCTATACCGGTTTCTACAAAAAATCCGAACTGCCCCTTCCCGCTGATGAAGGGGGGGCCATCTCCAAGCAACAGGTCATCTCATGGCTCGAGGACTGCATACAGAACAGCGGGTTCGGACTGGTTTCCGACCAAAGGAACCTTTGGCCATACACCAACCCCTATACGGGAAAGGACTACCAGTATGACATCGACAACGGGCTGAATTGGGAGACTGATGAGAACAAGGAAAACATGTTTGCCATCAAGATGTCCAACAAACCAGGATGGAGTGCCGATGCACAACTGCGTCATAACCGTATCGTCGAATTCTACGGACTGCGCAAGACTACGGCTGATGCTTTCCCGTTCTCTGTGCAAGGATATTCCAACGGACCGGTGTGTGAGAAACTTTGGACTGATTGGGCTGCCGACCCGGACTATGCCGGTGACTACAGGCGTGTTGGCTCGATTTGCGACCGGGCCGTGGAGATTCCAAACTACAAGGGTGACCCGGCAAAAGAGGTGGAGAACACCAACTTGTTGGCAAAGAAATACATAGGCTGTGAAGCAATCGACCCGGAGACGGGGCAACGCATGCTATCCTACGGATATTTCTATGGTAGTGAGAACAACCGACAGACCGGACTCACACAGTCGCTCGTATGGCTGCGCTTTGCCGACGTGCTCCTGATGCACTCTGAACTCTCTGACGGAAAGGTGATTTACAATGGAAAGAGTGGAATGAATGCTGTGCGCCAGCGAGCCAACCTGCCTGACATCCCATACAGCCTCACTAACTTGAAGAAGGAGCGCCGCTATGAGCTGTGCTTCGAGGCCATCAGATGGAACGACCTCAGACGCTGGGGAGATGTGCAGCAAAAGGTCTACAACCAGGTGGGCAACAGCATCTTGAACCAGGGCATCCCGGGACAATATGCATTTACCAACGACTTCATGCAGCGTTACGCCGACACCGGTGGAGGTTTCTTCAAGATTCCTGAAGACCAGGTGACCTTGTCTGAAGGTGTACTGGAGCAGAACCCTGGATGGGGTGATGGAACAGCATGGGCAAAGGGTGACCTGCCCTATAAGTTCAATTAATCCCAAAACATCACAGAGAAGCCATAAACACGCCCCCTGCACTTCATCAAGTGCAGGGGGCGCTGCTTGTTCAGGTGTTTTTAGGATTCCTGGCTTTCCTGGAATCTCCTAACAACTCCTATCTCGCTGTCACATATTTGTGCAAGGTGGAACGCACCGCGCCAAATCCGGCGTAGAGCTCCTTCACCATGCCTTCGATTTGCTCGCCAAGACCGGCTTCATAAAGGTCGAGGCCGAAGACATCGGAACGACTGTATAGTGAGCGAAGGCATGAATAGTCCTGCTCCGGACGGCCCACCTCCAAGGGGGCCACGATGGCCTGCAGCTCGGAGAGCATGGGGTCGGGAGAGGGCTCGAATGGAGTGCCGTCGTCTTTGATACCCTTCAGATAACGGGCGTAGCCGGCAAGGGTGAGAGGAATCAGCTGGAGGTTGCCCATGTCGAGATGGCGTGCCACGTATTTCTTGATGGTCTCGCCAAAGCGGATGGGGAGTTTCTGGCTGGTGTCCATGGCGATGCGTTGGGGGGCGTCGGGCATGAACGGGTTGGGGAGACGGCGGTTGATGACAGCTCCGATGAACTCGTATGGATTGAGCACCCCGGGGTCGGTCACTACGGGCATCGCCTCTATGTAGCCTATCTTCTGGATGAAGCTGCGAAGGTCCTCGTCGGCCATCTCGGCGGAGATGAGCGTGTAGCCCAAAAGGCAACCGTAAAGCGACATTGCCGTGTGGAGGGGGTTGAGGCAGGTCGTCACCTTCATCGTCTCCACTTGGTCCACTGTCTCGCGGGTGGTGTACAGTGCACCGCCAAGGTCGAGGGGAGGACGGCCGTTGGTGTAATTGTCTTCGATTACAAGGTACTGCACCTCTTCTGCGTTGACAAACGGGGCGGTGAAGGTGTGCTTGGCGGTCTCGATGTATTGGTTGTCCTCAAAACCATCGGCTGCAAGCATCTCTTTGACCTTCTCGTGGGGGCGGGGGGTGATCTTGTCTATCATTGACCAGGGGAAGGTGATCTTTGTCTCGTCTTTCAGGTAGTCGAGGAAACCGGCTTCTACAAGGCCGTCGCCTACCCATTTCTCTGCATAGGCGAAGACACCGGCTTTCACCTTGTCGCCGTTGTGGGAGCAGTTGTCCATGCTTTGGACGGTGAGGGGAAGTTGTCCGGCCTTGTAACGCTCCAACAAGAGGGCTGTCACCTTGCCCATGGCGAGAACGGGTGTGAGGCCGCGCTCAAGGTCGGCAGCGGCGACACCGTAACCTTTCTCTGTGATGGTGAAGGATATCATCTGCAAGGACGGGGCGCGGAAAATCTCCTTCAGCCTGGTCCAATCGTCAAATTGATAGTCGGCTTTCAAGGCTTCGGTCACCGAGGCGATGACTTTCTTCTCGATGGTGCCGGTGGACTGAAGGCTGACGAGGAGGGAGAGGTTGCCATAGGGGGCGTAGGCTTTGTCGATGACCTCGAAGTCAAAGGTCTCTGCCACGATGACGCCGCGGTCGTATTGACCGCTGTTGAGTGCGTCGTTGAGAATGGCGGCGGGGAAGGCACGGAAGATGTTGCCTCCGCCGAAATGTACCCATGTGGGTTCGTCGTGGGTTTTCTTGGCTACGGCGTCAATGTCGAACTTGGGAAGCTGGTAGCCTTTGGATTCCCATTCCTGGGCATTGAACGACCCGGAAAGAATGTCTGTAAGTTGCATGGTTGGAGTGTTTGGGAGTGAGGCGCCACCCCTGTCCTTGGGAGTCATAAAGGTCCCTGAGGTCTTTAAGGTCTTGGGGAGAGGGTGCGCTGTTTATGTTTGCTGTTAGTCAAAGAAGCCGGGTTGTTTGTAGGCAATGCCCAACTCACGGTCGACGGTGGCAAGGATGCCTTGAACCTGGCCAAGGGCGAACATGCGGCCGAGGAAGCTGTAACCGGCGTTGTAGCCTCTTTCCTCGTCGCCAAGCATGGTCATCCCATGGTCCACGCGCATGGGAAGTTCGGGATTGGTTTGCTCGAAAATGCGGGACAGTTCGATGATGTCGGCACGGCCGCCAAGATGGCTCGCCTCGGTGAAGTCGCCATTGGGGAAGATATGACAGGAACGAAGGTGGACGAAATGGGTGCGGGAAGCAAACTTCCTGGCCATCTCCACCACGTTGTTGTAGGCGCCTGCACTGAGTGAACCGGCGCAGAATGTCAGACCGTTGTGTGGGTTGTCCACGGCGTTGAGGAACCATTCGATGTCTTCAGCGGTACGCACGATGCGCGGGAGACCGAGGATCTCGATGGGTGGGTCGTCGGGATGGACGCACATGTTCATGCCATATTCCTCACAGGTGGGCATGATGGCCTCGAGGAAGTATTTCATGTTGGCGCGAAGTTGGGCTTTGTCGATGCCTTCGTACTTGGCGAGAAGCTGGTGGAACAGTTCCAACGGGTGCTCGTCGTCTTCCCTGAAGTTGCCGGAGACGAAACCTTGGGTCTTGATGACGATGTTTTCCACCAACTGGTGTTCCTGCTCGGGTGTCATCGTCTCATGAAGGGTGTCGGCCTCTGCAAGCACGTTGCGCTCGGAAGCACTGGCAAGTTCATGGGGGAAATGGAAACGGGCCCATTCCTCACGAGCACCCTTGCGCTTGAGAATATAGATGTCGAAATAGGCAAATTCAGCGTATGAGAAATAGAGATTCGACGAACCGTTGGGGTTCTCGTGAAGAAGGTCGGTGCGCGCCCAGTCGAGAACGGGCATGAAATTGTAGCAGATGGTGTGGATGCCTTCGGCGGATAGGTTGCGAAGGCTTTCCTTGTATACTTCTATCTGCTCGTCGCGGTCGGGACCGCCATACTTGATGGTTTCTACTACGGGGAGCGATTCCACGACGCTCCAACGCATGCCGTAACTCTCGATGTATTCGCGAAGGTCGCGAATCTTCTCACGACTCCACACTTCCCCAAGGGGAACGTCGTGAAGGGCGGTGACTATGCCCTCTACGCCTATCTGGCGCAACATGGCAAGTGTGATCTTGTCGTTCTTGCCAAACCATCTCCAGGTTCTTTCCATTTTCGATTTGTTTTATGGTGTGTTTTAAAAAAGAGCCTGCCTTGTACAGGCAGGCTCTCCTCTTTTTTCTTATATAAGACAAGGAGGGTTATTCTCCTTTCTCCATCTTGGCTTTCAAAGCTGCAAGAGCGTCGAGGTCGCCGAGGGTGGTGCCGCCGGAAACATTGTTGATGGCGGGGCTTTCCTCTTTCTTCGGAGCGGTGTGACGGGCGTTGCGGGCCTTCTTCTCTTCCTTGTTCTCCTCGAACGTGCGGCTGTGAGAGAGGATGATGCGCTTCGTGTCCTTCACAAACTCTATCACCTTGAACGGCAGTTCCTCACCCTGGACGGCTTGGGTTCCGTCTTCTTTCACAAGGTGCTTCGGAGTGGCAAAGCCTTCGCCGCCTTCGTTGAGGGCGATGACAGCACCCTTGTCCATGGACTCGGTAATCTTGCCAATGTGGATGGAACCAGGAGTGTAAATGGTCTCGTAGGTGTCCCAAGGATTGTCCTCAAGCTGCTTGTGGCCAAGGCTCAGACGACGGTTCTCCTTGTCTATCTCAAGCACCACGACGTCGATGGGAGCACCAACCTGTGTGAACTCTGAAGGATGCTTCACCTTCTTGGTCCAAGAGAGGTCGCTGATGTGGATCAAGCCGTCAACACCTTCTTCCAACTCAACGAAAATGCCGAAATTGGTGAAGTTGCGAACTTTGGCGGTGTGGCGTGACCCAAGCGGATATTTCACCTCGATGGTCTCCCATGGGTCTTCCTTCAGCTGCTTGATGCCAAGAGACATCTTGCGCTCGGCACGGTCGAGGGTGAGGATCACGGCCTCTACCTCGTCGCCAACGTGCATGAATTCCTGGGCGGAGCGCAGGTGCTGGCTCCAACTCATCTCGGATACGTGTATCAAACCTTCCACGCCGGGGGCTATCTCTACGAATGCTCCGTAGTCGGCAATCACGACAACCTTGCCCTTCACATGGTCGCCTACCTTCAGGTTCTCGTCAAGAGCATCCCATGGGTGCGGGGTGAGTTGCTTCAGACCAAGGGCGATGCGCTTCTTCTCGTCGTCGAAGTCGAGAATGACAACGTTGATCTTCTGGTCCAATTGGACAACCTCGTGAGGATCGCTCACGCGGCCCCATGACAGGTCGGTGATGTGGATGAGTCCGTCTACGCCGCCAAGGTCGACAAACACACCGTAGGTGGTGATGTTCTTGACTGTGCCTTCGTAAATCTGACCCTTTTCCATCTTGCTGATGATTTCCTTCTTCTGCGCTTCCAACTCGGCCTCGATGAGAGCCTTGTGGGAAACAACCACGTTGCGGAACTCTTGGTTGATTTTCACAACCTTGAATTCCATCGTCTTGCCAACAAACACGTCGTAGTCGCGGATGGGATGGACGTCGATCTGGCTGCCGGGAAGGAATGCCTCGATGCCGAATACATCGACTATCATGCCACCCTTCGTGCGGCACTTGATGAAGCCGGTAATCACTTCCTCGTTGTCAAGAGCGGCGTTGATGCGCTCCCAGCTCTTGCTCAGACGGGCTTTCTTGTGAGAAAGGATCAACTGACCTTTCTTGTCTTCTTGATTTTCTACATAAACCTCTACGATGTCGCCAACCTTGAGGTCGGGGTTGTAGCGGAATTCGCTGGCGGGGATGATGCCGTCGCTCTTGTAACCAATGTTGACAACTACTTCCTTCTTGTCAAAAGAGATTACTTTGCCGTCAACAACTTGATGCTCGCTCACTTTGTTGAGGGTTTCGTCATAGGCCTTTTCCAGGTCTTCTTTTTTGGTGGTGTTGATACTGCCTTTCTCGAACTCTTCCCAATCGAAGTTGTCAAGGGGCTGTATGTGATCTAAGTTTGACATAAAAAATTAATAAAATGTAAATAATTTAATAAAGTTAGACTTTATGTTGTTCGAAAATCGGCGCAAAGGTACTACTTTTCCACGAATTATTCTTAAGTCACATACCTTTTATTTTTCTCTTTAGCCGCTCTTCGCCTTCTTTTAATAATTATTAACCTTTGAGAGGAGGCACTTTTGCGTACCTTTGCCGCCATGATTGAAAAAATGGATGTTTCACAAGACATGCATCCCTACGCGTCGGCATTGCTGCGATGGTTTGAAAGCCATGGGAGAGAATTGCCATGGAGGGGCGTCGGCGACCCATATGCCATTTGGATTTCCGAAGTTATCTTGCAGCAGACCAGGGTGAGTCAGGGATGGGAATATTGGGAGCGTTTCATGCACCGATGGCCTACTGTCGAAAAATTGGCGGAAGCAAAAGAGGACGAGGTGTTGCGTGAATGGCAAGGGTTGGGATATTACTCCCGTGCACGCAATTTGCACCATGCTGCAAGGCAGGTGGTCGAAATGGGAGGATTTCCACGGACTTTTGAGGGGTTGCGGCAACTCAAGGGGGTGGGCGATTACACCGCAGCGGCAATAGCTAGCTTTGCCTTCGGCCAGCCGGTGGCGGTGGTCGATGGTAATGTATATCGGGTGCTGGCAAGGCTTTTCGGGGTGAAGACTCCCATCAATTCAACGAAGGGGAAAAGGGAGTTCACATTCTTGGCACAACAATTGTTGCCTGGAAAAAGAGCGGCAGACTTCAATCAGGCTCTGATGGACTTCGGTGCTATGATGTGCACGCCGAAGGCACCTGATTGTGGAGCATGCCCGTTCAGGGAAACATGCCGGGCTTGGAATGATGACAAGGTGGAAATACTGCCCGTGAAACTGAGAAAAGTCAAGGTGAAGGAACGGAGATTGAATTATGTCTATGTCGCTTGCAAAGGAGAGACAGCCATGCATAGGCGAGAGGAACATGACATCTGGCAAGGATTGTGGGAGCCTTGGCTCTTGGAGGGTGATGAGGCATCTGCCACCTTGGCTGCTTGTAGTGAAAATGAAAAGGTGGGAGGGAGACTGACACTGCTCGCAAAGGAGGTGAAACATATTCTTACCCATCGTGTCATCAAGGCCGACTTTTACTATTATGAAGTGGAGGAGAAACCGGAAATGCCCCAAGGATACCGCTGGATTCCAGAAAAACAAGTCGACAGGTATGCAGTGCCAAGGTTGGTGGAGATTTTTTTGCAGAAGATTGGGGAGTGGAGAAACACCGTTCAGGGGGGCCATCATCCTTGACAGGGAAAGATGGAGACAAAAAAGGAAAAACTTGGATAGGTTGCTCGTTTTTGGCAAATATTGGTTAACTTTGCACCGCATTTATCAACACAACCCCATGGGCAGGCTGGATAACAGGCTGCTAAAAAGATATTTAGGATATGATGAGATTCCTCTCTCGCTCGTGCATGGACTTCATGCGCTTCTTTTTCATATTTGCTCTCGCCGCCATCAATGTCAAGATGGGGGCGCAACCTGCTACAGGGACAAAGGTGAGAAACATTTATCTTAACGTCACCGACAGCAGCGAGGTTGCAGAAAAGCCGACCGTGAGAGCAAGGGTGCAAAGGGCGCCCCTGTCCGATTACAAATCAACCGTCAATGGGCAGGTGGAGACCATCACCATCAATGGAGTTTCCTTCAACATGGTCAAGGTCGAGGGAGGTGCATTCCAAATGGGGGCGACTGAAGAACAGGGAGAAGATGCATATGAGTCGGAGGCGCCGGCACACCAGGTGACTGTCGGAGACTTCCTCATTGGTGAGACGGAGGTGACACAGCAGCTTTGGCAGGCCATCATGGGAGAAAACCCTTCTGTGTATGATGGAGACGACATGCCGGTGCAGTGCATCAGATATATTGATTGCGAAACATTCTTCTTTAAACTCAACTTCCTCACTAACAGGCATTTCAGACTACCGACAGAGGCGGAGTGGGAATATGCCGCAAGAGGCGGGAAAAAGGCCATCCCTACAAAGTTTGCCGGAAGCGATGACTGCGACGAAGTAGGGTGGTTCTGCAACAACAGTGGCAACATACCGCACAAGGTGGGGGAAAAAAAGCCCAACGAACTCGGACTTTATGATATGAGTGGAAATGTGGACGAATGGGTGATTGACTCTTGGAACGATTATTCCGACACCCCGAAAAACAACCCGAAAGTTGTCAATGAAGGCGACGAAAAGGTCAGAAGGGGAGGGGGGTGCCTTGATTTCCAAAGGCATCTCAGAGTCTCTGACAGAAGAGGATGCTCCGAACGAATGTGGAACTATGACATCGGGCTGAGAATCGCCGAATAGGGGCTGTCTTTTAATTTGCTTTTGAATTATGATGAAGTTTATCTCTCTTGGGAGTGGAAGCAGTGGTAACTGCTACTATGTTTTTACGGAAAAAGGCGGACTGATGATCGATGTGGGCATCGGGGTGAGGGCTCTTAAAAAGTCGTTTCATGACTTTGGACTATCCATTGCCAGCATCAACAACATTCTGCTTACTCACGACCATGCCGACCATGTCAAGTCGGTGGGAAGCATCAGCCACGATTTCTCAATTCCTGTCTTTTCCACAAGGAAAGTGCATGCCGGGGTGGCTGGCAATTATTGTGTCAGGCAGAAGATGGACTTCAAAAATGTGAGGTATATCGAGAAAAACGTCACTTTCTCACTTGGAGACTTGGTCATCACACCCTTTGAGGTGCCACATGACAGTCTGGACAATGTTGGATACATGATTTCACACGAAGGAGTCAATTTCTGCATCATTACAGATGTGGGGCATGTCACTGATGAAATAAAACTTTTCATACAAAAGGCCAACTATCTCGTCATTGAGGCCAATTATGACAAGGAAATGCTGCAAGGGGGCACTTATCCCCAACACCTCAAGGTAAGAATCAGCGGGCAATACGGACATCTCAGCAACCACGACTGTGGAATGGCTTTGGCGGAGAATGCTACTCCAAACCTCAAGCATGTGTGGCTATGCCATCTCAGCGAGGAGAACAACCATCCGGAATTGGCGCGAATCACTGTGGAACAGGTGTTGAGACAGCACGGCATCGCACCGGGGAAGGATTTCATGTTGGAAATCCTCAAAAGAAAAACACCTTCCAATATCTATGAATTGAAATAACAGGGCGCTCCTGCCCCGCTAGGATTACTAGTCTCCCTGGGATTACTAGTCTCCCTGGAAATACAAGGAAAAAACGCGTCCTCAGGAACCCTGGGGACGCGCTGTGCATGCATTTTTTCTTTCTCACTCCGCCTCTTCGTACTCAGCGGAGAAGTCCAAACCCAATTTGTCCACCATGTTGGGAAAGGAACGGACAAAACTCACATAGGCGATACGCTCAAGGGCGTCGCCACGAAAAACCATGCCTGATAAAGAGGGTAGGCGGTAATGCTCCAAGGAGTCAACACCGCCTTGCACCAAAGCGGCTGACTGCATGGCTACAAGACGAACGACGCTTGGGGATAAACCATCCAATAGGCGAATCACATTCGACATCAACTCCACACCTGTAACAGAAGGTTTTATTTCCTCGCTCGCAGTCGCTGGCTCCTCCACATCCTCTGTGGCTGGCTCCTCCACATCCTCTGTGGCTGGCTCCTCCACATCCTCTGTGGCTGACTCATCCACATCCTCAGAGGCAGCTTCCTTCTCCAAACCTCCAGAGGCATCCTCCGTCTCCAAACCTCCAGAAGTCGTAGGGGCGGGTCTTGTGCCCGCCCGCACTTCATCAGATTCATTGGACGCTTCAAGGTCCTTGGTGGGTTTGTCGTCAGACAAATCCGCCTCTCCCGACATCTCCTCGAGAGAGAAAAGCATCAGTTGGTTGGGGTCGTCTTTTCGTGTTTTTCGCTTGCGAGCCATTCCTTTTATAAAAAAACGATATGGTTGGAATATATTTCGTGCTTCGCTTCACCTTTTCAAGGGAAGCGAAGCACGAAAAGTAATCAATAGGCAAACAAGGGATAATCCTTCATCGTGGCGTTCACCTTCTCGCGAACACGGGCTATCACCTTCTCGTCTTCGGGAGCGTTGAGCACCTCCTCTATCAGTTCGGCGATGAGCACCATCAAGTCTTCCTTGGCACCACGGGTGGTGAGGGCGGGAGTGCCTAAGCGGATGCCGGACGTCTGGAAAGCACTGCGGCTGTCGAAGGGCACCATGTTCTTGTTCACCGTGATGTCGGCAGAGACAAGGGCGTTCTCTGCAACCTTGCCGGTCAGGTCGGGATATTTCGTGCGAAGGTCTACCAGCATCGAATGGTTGTCGGTGCCGCCACTGA
>Ga0247610_10002477_pt1 | contig 21221 bp, 19 predicted proteins | sample 174DNAGHGhighgp2_FD_193483 | JGI IMG/M metagenome (GOLD analysis project Ga0247610, IMG submission 193483) | Sheep rumen microbial communities from Palmerston North, Manawatu-Wanganui, New Zealand - 1742 DNA GHGhigh gp2 | ecosystem: Host-associated > Mammals > Digestive system > Stomach > Rumen...
CAAAAAAATTTAAATCGTGTGCAAAAGTACATAAAAAATTGGATATTCCAATCAGGAAAAATGCAAGAACAACACTTTTGATTTACAGTTTTCCACCCCTAACGCCCCCTTTTTTCTAATTCTCCATCACCTAACCAGTGAAAATTTTCCACCGGTTCCTCGCTCTCAACCTCTCTCATTCCCATCCCCACCTCCCTGCTATTTTCGTCAGGTGCGCCTTGATGCCGCCGTCTGCCTTGTGGAACATGGGACGTATGTCGAGGTCACTCTTCAGAATATGAAAGGTCTTATGAATGGCTTCACATAATCCCTTCGGAAAAATCTAAATTTGTAGAACACAGCAGACCTGGCGAAAAAACGCAAAATGCTGATTGACAAAGAAAAACAAATTTAGAGTGAAAAAGATGGGCTAAGGACCTTTAAGACCTGTCGACCCTTTGGATGTATGTGGTCATTCCGCATTGTTGCTTGTCTCATTGCAGATGAAAGGCATCACACTGTCTATCAGGCTTTGCTTTCTGTCTTGTATGTTGAGTATTTGTTGTTCCAAGGTGCCTTCAGCGATGAATCGATATACAAAGACGGGATGATGCTGGCCGATGCGGTGACTGCGGGCGATGGCCTGCTCCTCTGCTGCCTTGTTCCACCATGGGTCGAGCAGGAACACGTAGTCGGCGGCTGTAAGGTTGAGTCCCACTCCCCCTGCTTTCAATGAAATGAGAAAGAACTGGCATTCGGGGTTGTTTTGAAAGCGATAGATCACCTCTTCGCGGTTCACGGTCTTTCCAGTCAGTGTTTCATACCGCCATCCTTTTTGGTCCATATTCTTGCCCACACGTTCCAACAGACTGACATATTCGCTGAAAAGAAGCACTTTGTGGTGAGTCCCTATGATGTTTTGCAATCGTTCGAAGACCTCGTTCATTTTCCCTTCGCCGTTGGCGATTTGGCGCAGGCGTTGTATGGCGGCGAGCATATGGATTTGCTTTTGGTTTGTAGGCACGTTGTTTTCCATCCACTCGTTGCGAGCCCGTGACAGTTCAGAGGCATACAGGCTTGTTTGCTCTTCGGTCATGGGGCATATCACGATTTCGTCTTGTCTCTCGGGGAGGTCGGTAAGCACTTCTTCCTTGGTGCGTTTCAAGAAGTATGGGGCGATCATTTTCCTGAGCAGTGAGATTCTGCTTTCTTCCATTTGACGTGCTATGGGTTGGATGAAAGCCTTCTTGAAATCCCTTGCCTCTCCCAGCAGATGGGGGTTGAGCACGTTCATCAGGCTCCACAGTTCCTCCAATCCATTCTCCACGGGAGTGCCGCTTAGCGCTTGGCGATGAATGGCTTTCAGGCTTTTCACGGCATGGTGTATCTGCGAGGTGGAAGTCTTGAAATGCTGGCATTCATCGAAGATGATGATGCCAAACTGCTGTTGTGAGAGATAGTCGATGTCGTTGAGCAAGGTCCTGTATGTGGTCAGCACTACATCCTGGCGCATCAGTGTCTGTCTCTTTTCGTGTCGCTTGGCGACATCGCCTGTGTATGAACATGCTTGCAGTGTGGGGGAGAAACGGTTGATTTCATTAAGCCAGTTGTGAACGACCGAGGCTGGTGCCACGACAAGTGAGGTGTGGTATTCTGCGATGCCTTGCTCGCTCGCCTCTTCGTGGTCTGTTTCGCCACGCATCTCTTCGTCGGTGAAGAGGAATCCCGCCCGGGGGCGCCGCACAGGAGCGGGCTTTGCCACCTCCTTGTATGCCAGCAGCAGGGCAATGGTTTGGATGGTTTTGCCCAGGCCCATTTCATCGGAGAGGCAGCATCCGGTCTGTGCGATGAAGTTCTGCCACAGCCATTCCACGCCTTTCTCCTGGTAGGGGCGCAGCGTGGCCTTCAAGTGCTTGGGGATTTGGAAAGGTACGCTGGCTATCTTGTCGATGGAGGGTGGGGGAGGGCAGGAGTTGAGTTGGCTTCGGTGGCGCTGTATGCTGTTGTCCTTCGTCGTGGTGCCTGTCAGTAGCAGGTCGGCATACCGTGAAAGCCATTCCTGGGGGATGAGCAGTCGCTCGCCTGTGGGCAGCATGTATTCTTGTTCCCCACGCAGGATGGTGTCGCGTAGATGACTGAAGGGGATGCGCAGGCGCCCGTTGTCGAGGATGATGGTCACCCGGGTCTGAAGCCAGTCGCCTTGCCATTGGTCGCTTTGCTCCACGTCAAGAGGTCCGATGTAATAGGCATGTTCGGAGGGTTGAACGATGTCGAATCCTTGTTCACGCAATTCCGCGCCGTGTCGTTGGAGCCATTCCACCAGTGAGGAGAGTGATGAAAACCTGATGTTCCCATGGCTGTTGGTTTGTATGCCGTTCAAGCGAAGGTGGTCATGGTAATGTTGCTCAGCCGCCTTGTCACGCAACTGTCGTGAGAAGCGGAAACTGTGTTCTGTTTCACGTAGAGACACTCGTCCTGGCGAGGTGCTGTCGAAAGGGTATTCGGTGGAACCGTATTTGAAATATAGTGAAAGCAAATAGACCCCGTCGATGGCATACTCCACTTTGAATAAGGGTTGGGGAGTTTCCTTGACATCGTCGATTTCGAATCCTTCGGCGTTTATCTCGACTTTTACGGCATTTTTCAGGATGAATTTCCGGAAATAGTCGCTCTCCATCCTGCGAGGGATGAACACGGATGACTTGTCGACAAACGGAATCAATAGTTGTCCTCCGAAGCCCTCGCCCATGAAATGGATGACATTGTCAAGGATGAACACTCCTGGTGTGTGACACAACACCACGGCATGGTGTTGTGAGATGTCTTCTACAAGATGGCTGCCGATGCGTAGATGAAGATGGTATTCCGTCCCTTCGTCATGGCGGTGGAAGTTCATTACAGGCGTCACTGCCAGGGATGGGGAAAGACGCAACCTGTCGTCCATGTGAAGAGGAGTCTTTGCCTCAGGGGTGTAGAGGATGGGTATTCCCAATTTGTCGGCCATCAGTATGGCCTTGACCAAGCGCATGTCGCCCATCAGTTTGATGTGTCTTTTCACCATGGCATCATTTGACTCCCAGAATGACTTCTGGTTTCGAAACATCTTCTTGTTGGCATAGCGCATATAAAGATGCTTTGGCTGTGTTTCTTCGCACAGTATGGAAAGTTGCTTCAGTTCCTCCTGGCCTGGGGAGGCAAGTCGCTCTTTCCATAGTGTCCGGTCCACAATCATGAACCGTCCGGGTGATGTGACGCTTTTCAATTCCGAGCTCACAATACCCCAGATGCCTTGTGGTGCCAGTGTCAATATGATGTGGCTGTCATTCATCTCAAAAACAATATACGACGATGAAGACCATGGCTTCTTGTGTGCTCCTCGTCTCTTTTTGGTCGTTTCTTGGTTGAAGGTGCAAAATTATGAAAAAAAGTCACCATTCCAACTATTATCGATGAAAAGTTCAGTCGCGAATATGGAATAGTTGCTTGAACACTTTTTTGTGTTAAAATTTATCATTCTTTATTATGTTTGTGAAAAAATATGTATCTTTACACGATAAAGCGTGCGTGTGTCTATATATCAGACAGATGGCTTGATGAAAGGTGTAAACCATTTGCAATCAAGAAACTTTAAGACAGAGTCCTTTTGTCTTCTTTGCAATGGCTGCAATTGCAATGATACTGCTACTTGCAGAGGAAAAGATTGAAAAACGAGACTCGTCTGTGGAGATGTCGCATTGCGGTTTTACCCATATGCATTTAAAAAAAGACAAGCATAATGAAAAAGAATTTGATACTTAAAAAGAAGATTGCGATATTCGTCGCACTTTTGTTTCTGATGCCCATGTTGTTAATGGCAAAAGGCAGCAGCACCATCTTGGGCGACGTGAATGGCGACGGATATGTCAACGTGACTGATGTGACCTTGCTGGTGAACAATTTGCTGGGTTTCGAGAATGCCAGTTTCGTCGCCGCTAATGCCGACCTCAATGGCGATAATGACATCACCGTGACCGACGTGACGGCATTGGTGAACCTCATCCTCACCGGTGATAAAAACACTGTCTTCGACGTGGATACCAACCTTGGCGACGACGATATCGGCTATGGTGGCGGTGGCTCCGGACCGGCAAGGGCAAGGAAAATCAATAATTAACAATTTATAATTAATAATTGAGCTTAGAGGGAGTGAAGAGGCCAAAATGTGGCGTCGTCACTCCCTTTAGCTTTTACGGGTGACAAGACATTCTTTTCGACTAGGTTTATCCGTCGTCAAAAAAATACGCGGCAACTCATCTCTGAGCCGCCGCGTACAAGCCTATGTTTAACTAAAAATCCTTTTCAAAACCAAAGGGAGCCTCACGGCGACCTTTGTTGTCCAATTAAACAATCTACTTAATACCTTAAACCTAATAACTAAAAACCTAAATCTATTACTACTAACCTAAACAATCTATTAACCTTTATGATTGATAACTCAATCATTGACGATGCAAAATTACTCACAAAGCGCCAACCATGCAACTCTTTTGTGAAGATTATCAATAAAAATACCCTTTTCTTGATGTAAATCAATAGATGTGTGCGATAACAACGTTATTTTTTTCGTTTTTTATGCGTATGAATACTTTTTTTTGATTACTTTTGTCCTTGATATGAGAGTACTTGTCATCAACACCAGCGAGCGGACGGGAGGAGCCGCAATGGCCGCCAACAGACTTATGGAGGCACTAAACAACACCGGCGTAAAGGCCAAGATGCTTGTCAGGGACAAAGAGACCGATTCCATCACCGTAGTGGGGATCGGAGACAGCCTCTTGGCGCAAAGGCATTTCATCAGGGAAAGGATGGCCGTCCTTGCCCGACTTCATTTCTCCAAGAAACACCTCTTCGACATCGACATAGCGAATGCCGGTTTCGACATCACCAAAACCAGGGAGTTCCAGGAAGCAGACATCATCCACCTGCACTGGGTCAACCAAGGTATGCTGTCGCTCAAGGGCATCAGGAAAATCTTGGAAAGTGGGAAACCCGTCGTGTGGACCATGCACGACGCTTGGCCTTCCACGGGCATCTGCCATCTCACCATGGGGTGCAAGCGTTTCAAGACCAGATGCAAGAATTGCAAGTATCTGCCCGGAGGTGGGGGAGAGAACGACCTCTCGTCAAAGGTGTGGAAAAAGAAAAAGGACATCCTCGAGCATCATGGCATCTTCTTCGTGGCTTGCAGCAAATGGTTGGAAGGAGAGGCGAAGCAGAGCGCACTCCTCAACGGCCAAAACATCACTTGCATCCCCAACCCCATCGACACCAAGGTGTTCAAGTGCCACGACAAGGCGGAGGCCAGGAAGATGCTGGGACTGCCTTTGGACAAGAAACTCATCCTCTTTGTCTCGCAACGTGTCACCAATGCCTACAAGGGTATGGACTACCTTGTGGAGGCTTGCCGCCTGCTTGTGGAAGAACACCCGGAGATGAAGGAACAGTGTGCTGTTGTCATGCTTGGAGGCCATGCGGAGGAGATGGAGGGAAAACTGCCCTTGCAGTCGTTCCCCTTGGGCTATATCACGGATGAAAGGAAAATCGTCGAGGTGTATAATGCCGCCGATGTCTTCGTCCTGCCTTCTCTCTCAGAAAACCTTCCCAACACCATCATGGAGGCCATGGCGTGTGGCGTGCCATGCGTCGGTTTCAAGGTGGGAGGCATTCCCGAGGAGATTGAGCACAAGAAGACGGGATATGTGGCGGAATACCGTAATGCCAAAGACCTTAAGGAAGGTATCAGATGGGTGCTCGCCGAGGCTGATTGCGAAGCGTTGTCGGCGGCGGCAATGAAGAAGGTGGCAACCTCCTTCTCACAAGACGGCGTGGCTCTGAAGTATATCGAGGTGTACAACCACGCCATGGCATTCAAACATTACGGGATATGACACGCATCACCATCGTCACCATCACCTATCAGGCCGCAAAGGTGTTGCAGCCCACACTTGACAGTGTCCTCTGCCAGCATCATGAATGGGTGGAGCACATCATTGTCGACGGTGCGTCCACTGACGGCACAGTGGAGATGGCGAAGGCTTACAAGCAACAGTCGGATGCCATGGGCAACGGTCACGAGGTGCGGTTGCTCTCCGAACCCGACAACGGCCTTTACGACGCCATGAACAAGGGTTTGCAAATGGCTACGGGCGATTATGTCTGTTTCCTCAATGCTGGTGACAGGCTCGCCGACGAGGAGACCTTGGCAAGGGTGGCGGAAGTGGCGGAGGCCTGTAGCGACGGGGTGAGTCCGGCGGTGGTCTATGGCGACACCGACATCATCGATGCTGAAGGACGTTTCCTCAGGCACAGGAGGTTGGCACCGCCAGAGGTTTTGTCGTGGCGGTCGTTCAAGCACGGCATGCTGGTGTGTCACCAAGCGTTTTATGCCCATACCCAGCAGGCCAGGCAGGTGCCTTACGACACCCGCTACCGTTTCTCGGCGGATGTAGACTGGTGCATACGGGTGATGAAGAAGGCGGAAGAGGGCAAGGAGCCGCTCTGTAATGCCGGCAAGGTGCTGGCTCTCTACTTGGAGGAGGGGCAGACCACCCTCCACCACAAGGAGTCGTTGAAGGAGCGCTTTGACGTGATGAGGCGTCACTATGGACTTTGCACCACTGTCGCCATGCATGTGTGGTTTGTCATCAGGAGGATGGTGAGGGGGGGCTAGTATTTTTCTAGTATTCCTAGTATTCCTAGTATTCCTATGATTACGAAAAAAGCCAATACCCGTGAATGTCACGAAGTATTGGCTTCCATGGTTATGATTAGTCGCTTGTCTGCTAAATCTTATTTGCCTCTTGCAGCTGTTGCCTTTGCCGACTCACTTTCCATTGTGTTGCGGTGGAATACATAGCTGTTGCCGGTGACATCCTGGTTTTTGAAGTCGAAGAAGAGGCAGGGATTGAGTGCCACACCGCAAAGGCGGGTTTCGAAGTGAAGGTGAGAACCTGTGCTGCGTCCTGTGTTGCCGCCAAGACCGATGGGTTGGCCTGCGCGGACGACCTGATTCTCCTTGACAAGATGTTTTGACATATGTGCGTAATAGGTTTCCAACCCATTGGGGTGACGTATTACAACATAATTTCCATATCCTTGTGCTTCGTATTTCACGATGCGCACTTTGCCGTCGAATGCAGCGTGAATGGTGTCGCCAGTATATACTTTGATGTCAAGTCCGCGGTGCATACGTCCCCAACGAGGACCGTAATTGGATGTGATGACGCGGCTGGGTGTGGGCATATGGAAACCTCTGAGGTCTATGGTGAATGTTTCTGGCAGTGAAGAGCCTTTGTAGTGGGTGCTGGAGTTGTCCCAGTTTTCGTAGAGCATGGCACTGGGGCTTTCCATATTCTCACGCTCCTTGATATTTTGCAAAGCAAGAGTGTCGAGTTGCTTTGCTTTTTTGTCAACTGGGACCATGCGGGCCAAAAGATCCTGGCTGGCAGCAGGCATAGAAACTGCGGCCAATACTACTGTCACTGCAAATGTCTTAATAGCTTTTCTTAAATTCATTATATTCATATTTTTTATCATCACAAAAAGGTGTGATGCTTGACTATTTTTCGATTTTCCCTCTGTTTTGAAATAATCGACGCAATAATTTGATACATCAATTATTTCAATGCGTTGCAAAGGTAATCAAATTTTCCCGAATAAAAGTGCCATTAACAGTATTTAGTGCATATTTAACACTTAAAAGCAAGTCTTAAAAAAAGATTAAAAATGATAAATGAAAAGTGAAAAATGAAGACGGGAAAACGTAAAAAAATGGAAGATGAAAGGAGGAATATGGGAAAAAGTGAAAGGTGCAAGATGGGAAAGAATCTCCTTCAGGAAATGGCCCCCCAGTTGATGTTGGTCTTGCGCAAGGCGGCCAGCCGTTGCCACAACATTCGGTATTCTGTCTTCTTGCATTCTGGGTCGTTGTCGATGATTTTCTGTGCTTCGTCGCGTGCCATTTGCACGATTTGGCCGTCCCGCGCGATGTCGGCGATTTTCAAGTCGAAGGCCATTCCGCTCTGTTGCGTGCCTTCCAGGTCTCCGGGTCCGCGGAGTTTCAGGTCGGCCTCTGCGATTTGGAAGCCATCGTTGGTGGAGCACATGATGTCGATGCGCTTTGCCGTCTCCTTGCTCAGTTTGCGCGTGGTGACAAGGATGCAGAACGATTGTTCTGCACCGCGCCCCACACGTCCGCGCAACTGGTGAAGTTGTGACAAACCAAAGCGTTGGGCGTCGAGAATCACCATCACAGAGGCGTTGGGGACGTTCACCCCCACCTCGATAACCGTCGTGGCCACCAGGATTTGAGTCTCGCCACTGACGAACTTGCGCATCTCCTCTTCCTTGTCTTGCGACTTCATGCGACCGTGCACCTTGCTGAGTTTGAATTGGGTGAACACCTGCCGCATCGTCTCGTAGCCTTCCTCCAGGTTGCGTAGGTCCATGCGCTCGCTCTCCTGGATGAGCGGATAGACGATGTACACTTGCCGTCCTGCAAGGATTTGCCTCCTGATGCCTTGGTACAGGCTGGTGAGTTGGTCATCGTATTTGTGCTGTGTGTGGACGGGTTTGCGGCCGGGGGGGAGTTCGTCGATGACACTCACGTCGAGGTCGCCGTAGATGGTCATGGCGAGTGTGCGGGGGATGGGTGTGGCGGTCATCACCAGGACGTGTGGCGGGTTCTGGCTCTTGCTCCACAGTTTCGCTCGCTGGGCGACACCGAACCGGTGCTGCTCGTCGATGACGGCAAGGCCGAGGCGGAAGAAACATACAGGGTCCTCGATGATGGCATGGGTGCCTACAAGGATGTGGATGCTGCCATCGGCGACCCCGTCGAGCACTGCCTGACGGCGTTTCCCCTTCACGATGCCCGTCAACAGTTCCACGCGGACGTCCATTCCTGAGAGCAGTTCCGTGAGCGTGGCCAGGTGTTGCTCGGCGAGGATTTCCGTGGGTGCCATGATGCATGCCTGGTAGCCGTTGTCTAGGGCGATGAGCGTGGCCATCAGTGCCACAAGGGTTTTTCCCGACCCCACGTCGCCTTGAAGGAGGCGGTTCATCTGTCGCCCGCTTTTCATGTCGGCATGGATTTCACGGATGACCCGTTTCTGTGCTTCGGTGAGTGCGAAGGGGAGATGATGGTGGTAGAAGCCGTTGAAATAGTCGCCAACATGGCGGAACACGTACCCCCGGAACTTTCGGCGCTGGTCGCTGGCGTAGCGGAGGATGTTGAGTTGTATGTAGAACAGTTCCTCGAACTTCAGTCGTAGTTTGGCGTGGTCGAGGTCCATGGCGCTTTGAGGGTAGTGGATGAGTCGGAAAGCCTCGTCGCGGGAGATGAGGTGCCGTGGACCGGTGATGAATGGTGGCAGTGTTTCGGGCAGGGGTGTTGCCATGCGTTGCAGCAGTCCTTTGATGGTGCGTTCCAGGCTGCGTGAGGAGAATCCTGCTTTCTTCATCCTCTCCGTGGTGTGGTAATGGGGTTGCATGCCCATCGTGGAGAGTTGGGCGGTGGCGGCGAGGTCTATTTCCGGGTGTGTGATTTGGAAACGTCCGCCATAAACCGTGGGGCGGCCGAAGACGATGTACTCCTCGCCCACCTTGTAGTTGTTGAGGATGTATTGCGACTTGGCGAACCACACCAGGTCCACCACGCCGTGCCCGTCGCTGAAATGAGCCACCAGTCGCTTGTTGCGGCGTCCCATGTCAAACGACTCGAAACTGAGAATCTTGCCTTTCAGTTGGATGAACGACATGCTCTCCAATAGTTCCGTCGTCAGGTATATCCTCCGACGGTCCACATATTTATATGGATAGTATTCCAGGAGGTCGCCAAAGGTCTGGATGCCGAGTTCCTTGTTCAGCATCTCTTTCCGCTTCGGGCCAACCCCCGGAGCATACATGATGTCTTGGTCGAGTATGTCGGGCATGGTGCAACAGGCTTTTTGTAGAAGGCTGGTATTCCTAGAGGTTCTGGTTTTCCTAGAATTTCCTAGAGGTTCCTAGAATTTCCTAGAATTTCCTAGTGCTCCATCAGATGGGCAAACTGCATTTTTTCTTGGAGCGTGCGGCTGATTTCCTCTCCCGCCACCATTGCCAGCAGTTGATAGGCATAGGGCATTGAGGCTGCGGGGCCTTCTCCGGTGACTATGTTGCCGTCCACCGTCACGAGTTCGTGGGTGTATTCCGCTCCGGTGAGGTAGATTTCGAAACCGGGGGAGCATGTGGCACGGCGCCCTTCGAGCAATCCGAGATTGCCTAAGACCATTGGTGCGGCACAGATGGCTCCGATGAGTTTGCCCTTGTCGGCATGTGCCAAAAGGGCTTGGCGCACACCCTCGTGCTCGTTCAGGTTTTTCGAACCAGGCATTCCTCCGGGGAGGAGCAGCACGTCGGCGTCGCTCAGGTCGGTTTCTTCGATGAGGATGTCTGCTTTCACCGTGATGCCATGGGATGAGGTCACCCACAGGGCGCCCGTCACACTAGTGGTCACTACTTCCTGGTTGCCTCGGCGCAGGATGTCAACAGGGGCGAGGGCTTCGATTTCTTCAAAACCTTCAGCCAGAAAAACGTATATCTTTGCCATATCTTTGGTGATGTTGATGTTGTTGTCGTTTTATCATTTGCAAATTTAGTCATTTTTCCACATTTTCACGTATGGTGTTCGTATTTCTCATTAAAATAGTTTATTTTTGCACGCAAAAATCACCATGGCGCCCAGAAAACTAAGGTTTGCCATCTTCGGCAACATCTATCAAGCCAAGAAATCGGCTTCCATACAGAAAGTGCTGTCCTTCCTCTCAGAGCGGAAGGCGCAGGTCTGTGTGGACAAGGAATTCCATCATTTTCTCACCAAGGATTTGCATATAGACGTGCATGCCGACAGTGTCTTCGATGATGACAACTTCGATGTGGACTTTGTCATCTCCATGGGAGGCGACGGCACCTTCCTCAAGGCAGCCAGCAGGGTGGGGGCGAAAGGGTTTCCCATCATGGGTGTCAACATGGGAAGACTGGGTTTTCTGGCCGATGTGGGTCCGTCTGAGATAGAGGCTGCCCTTGAGGCAGTCTATCGTAACGATTACAAGGTGGAGGACCATTCCGTCATCGTGGTGACGGCACAAGGTGAAAGCACCATCGCCGGCTGTCCCTTCGCCCTCAACGACATCGCCGTGCTCAAGCGTGACAACGCATCGATGATCAGCATACGCACGAGCATCAATGGTGAGCACCTCATCACTTACCAGGCCGACGGACTCATCGTATGCACACCGACCGGCAGTACGGCTTATTCCCTCTCCAACGGCGGTCCCATCATCGCACCGCAGTCGGGTGTGCTCTGCCTTTCGCCCGTCGCACCCCACAGCCTCAATGTCAGGCCCATCGTCGTTCCCGACGACGCCGTGGTCACCATGAGTGTGGAGAGCAGGAGCCACCAGTTCCTCGTCGCCATCGACGGACGGTCGGAGAAATGTGCCGAGGGTACGTTGCTCACCATCCAGAAGGCACCTTTTGCAGCGAAAATCATCAAGCGTCATGGACAAAAGTATTTCCACACCTTGAAAGAGAAGATGATGTGGGGTGCAGACACCAGATAATTGTAGTGTATGAACATTTTCCAGAGAATAAAAGACTATTTCACACCGGAGGAGAGCAAATACACCGCGAAGGAAATCCTCATATGGCTTTGGGAGGCTTGGAAAGGCAACAGGTTCCAGGCGCTGCTCAACGCATCCCTCGGCCTCATGGGGGTGGTCGTCAGCCTTTCCGCTGTAAAGGCCATACAGAATGCCATCGACATCGCCTCGGGGGCGAAGCCCGGCTCCATCTATTGGGGTGTGGGAATCATGGGCATCATCGTGTTGTGCAATTTTGCCATCAACATCTCCGTGGTATGGGTGAAGAACATCCTTGGCGTCCGTGCACGCAACCGGATGCAGCAAAGATTGCTCGACCGCATCCTCAGGTCGGAATGGCACAGCAAGGAGAAGAGGCATAGTGGCGATGTCATCAACCGACTCCTCACCGACGTGGGACATGTCATCAACTTCCTTACTGAGACGTTGCCCAACTCTGTTTCCACGCTGGCACTTTTCATCGGTGCTTTCGCTTATTTGTATTCGATGGACAAGATGCTCTCGTTTGTCATCGTGGTGATGATACCCATCGTCATACTTCTCAGCCGTTTCTATATGAGGAAGATGAGGCAGTTGGCCAAGGATGTGAGGACGTGCGACTCCAAGATACAAAGCGTGCTTACCGAAACCGTGCAAAACCGCATGCTCATCAAGATTATGGAGAGCGACGATGCTATGATCGACAAGTTGGAAACAACACAAAGCGAATATCGTGAGAAAGTGGTGAAACGCACGTTCTTCTCGGTCATCGCCAACTTCGTCCTCAATTTCGGTTTCTCTTTCGGATACCTCGTGGCCTTCCTTTGGAGTGCCTTGAGGTTGTCGCACGGTACTCTCACTTTCGGTGGCATGACTGCTTTCCTGCAATTGGTCAACCGTGTTCAGGGACCGGCGAAGAATCTGACAAAACTGGTGCCGGAGTTTGTCTATGTGTTCACTTCCGCCGAGCGACTGATGGAATTGGAGGACAATCCGTTGGAGGAGCAAGGCAAACCAGTTTATGTTAAGGCTCCCTGCGGCGTCAGGCTCAACAACATCTCCTTCTCCTACGAGGAGGGGGGCAAGGTGGTGGACAATCTTTCCTTTGACTTCAAGCCGGGCAGCTGCACCGCCATCCTGGGTGAGACGGGTGCAGGAAAGACCACCATCGTGAGGATGATTCTCGCGCTGATGTTCCCGCAAGAAGGCACGGTGGAAATCTACAACGACAAGGAAAGTAAGCAACTGTCGCCCCGCATGAGGTGCAACTTCGTCTATGTTCCTCAGGGAAACACCTTGCTCAGCGGCACCATCCGCGATAATTTGAGGTTGGGCAAGCTCGATGCCACCGACGAGGAGATGGAGGAGGCGCTCAGGATGAGTTGCGCGGAGTTCGTGCTCGACTTGCCAGAGGGACTTGAAACCGTGTGTTCGGAGTCGGGTGGAGGACTGAGCGAGGGTCAGGCGCAGCGCATCGCCATCGCACGTGCGCTTCTCCGCGACCGCTCCATCATGCTCTTCGATGAGGCCACCAGCGCCCTCGACCCCGAAACGGAGAAGAACCTCTTGCAGAACATCCTCGCCAAGCACGACAAGACCATCATCTTCATCACCCACAGGCCCGCCGTGATGGAGTATTGCGACCAGACGCTCAAAATCGACAAGATATAGACGCTATAGAAACTATAGACGCTATGGAAACTATGATTTTTTCCTCATCTCCTTGGTCAAAAGGATGAGGTCTTGCGCGGACTTCAGCCAAGAGAAACGCTCCACATTATCCTTGCCCCTTGCCTTCAGCAAGGGCTTTTTTGTGTCTGTGTTTTTCAGATAGGCGACGATGGCCTCGTGGATGCTCTTCACATCATAAGGGTCGAAATACAGTGCGGCATCGGCACACACTTCGTGTTGCACGGGAATGTCGGAGGTGATGACGGGGCAGCCGCAGGCCATCGCCTCAAGTGGAGGTAGGCCGAAGCCCTCGTAGATGGAGGGGAAGATGAAGCATTCGGCTTGGTGGTAGAGGCGCAGCAATTCTTCGTCGCTCACCCTGCCCAGTATTTTCACGTTGCCTTTCTCCAGGTCTTTCCCGCCTTTTCCTCCAAACACCCTGTTGGCATTCCCTACGATGTAGAGTTTGCAACCCTCTATGCCCTCGAAGGCTTCCACCAGGCGCAGGAAGTTCTTGCGAGGGTCAAGCGACGACACCGTCAGGGCGAAGCGCTCCTGGGGAGCATCTTGCAAGTCGAATGATTGGAAAAAACGTGTGTCCACTGCCGGATAAAGCACGCTGACCTTGGAAGGCTTGACAAAGGGATAGAAGCGCAGGATTTCGCTTTTGGAAAACTCGCTGACGGTGATGATATGCCGGGAGGTGCGCACCGCCAAGGGGGTCATCATCTTGTACCACCAATAATAGGCGCGTGAGAACCATGACGGGTTTTCCAGGAAGGAGAGGTCATGGACTGTCATCACCTTGTTGCGTAGCAGGATGGAACCCAATCCGGTGAAACTCAGCACCACGTAGTCTTTCTTGCCGATGAAGAAAAAGGGAAGGACGAACTGTTCCCATAGGTGGGAGTTGCCGAAGCCGTAGTGCACCACATCCATCCCGCTCATATCATAGCAGTCGGCAATCGGTGCCTTGGGGCATACGATGGTGAAAGGCTGATGGAGTCCGGCCAAGGCCTTGCAGATGTTGTAGGCAAAGCGCTCCACCCCGGTCATGGGCTGTGTGAGGAATCGTCCGTTGATGTAGATCATAGGGTATGGCCTTGTTGTTTTGATTTCGGGAAAGAATTCTTAGGAATCAGGAAAGTATGGCTTTCCGGCTGTGAGAAATGGTAGAGGCTCTTGATGAACAATGGATATCGGTGATAGCCCATTATTTTGTAGAGGGTATGGAACAGTCGGTTGAGCATGCTTAGTTTCTTGCCATAATCGGAATAATTCTTGGGTGTCAATTTGTCTATGCTTTCCTTGACCAACATGTTTTTTTTCTGAAGAATATGGAAGAGCGACTGTTTGCCGGTGGAGAACGGGTTGCCTGTTTCGTAGCCTTCTTTCTTTAGCCCGTTGTATAGCCGACGGTGGAAGTTTTCTATTTTGCAACCATTGTCATACTGGTTGTAAGAGTATTCCAGTGACATATAGGCAAGGAAGGTCTCTTTCCCTTTTCTCAAAGCATCTTGATAGATTTGGGTGGCCAGTCCCATGTCGGCATGTTTTTCCGGGTTTGACAGGCGCTGATGGGAAATGACATCCTTGAGGAGCATTTTATAATCATAACCCGAAAAATGGACGAAGACCAATGGCGAGGGAGTCGTATCGCCATCATTGTGCCGTGGCCTGACCCAAAGCGTGTGGTCGTCATGCTGGTATATTTCACGCTCAAAGATGTTCCAAGGAGCGAGGTTCGTGCCGAGGTCTCTCATCACGCATAATTTGTCACCTAGGAACGCCGGTGCCCAGTCCATCCATTTCTGGTCGGTGAAAGTACCGACAGTCCTGTCGCAGAAAGCCTGACCCGTCAGTCTGATACGCCACCATTGCATCATTTTTTTTGTGCTGTCGGCGTTTCTGCTGCCACAAAAGCCGAGATTGAAGATGCCTGTCACGCATATCGCCCACTCGTCTTCTCCCTGGTATATGGGATGGGGGTCTGCCACATGGGGGGTAAGCACCATGTCGTGAGTGTCCAATGCAGAGAAGATCTTCGTCAGTGGTGAGAAGACATAGATGTCAGGGTCGAAGTAGATGACCTTCTCATATTGCTTGTCATAGAAATATTGGAAGACAGATGGCTTGATGGCGGTGCAGAATTCCGTCAGCGTGTATTTGAAACTCATATCCTGCCATTCTTCCTCAGAATAGCCTGTGATAGGTTTGGCGCAAACGACGTTGTCGGGTGTCTTTTGTTCTTTCGAAGGGAATTCATCGGCGACAATGATATGGAAGTCCACCGTGTCTTTATGAAACCTGATGATGGAAGATTCCAGGATTTGGGCCAATCCGATATAATTCTTGGCAACTATGGTGAAGATACAAATCTTTTTCATTTTCTGCTGATTAGGAAAAGAGACTGGATTTTGATGATGAGATAGGTGAAGAGGGACAGTCCTGTGATGCTTTTGACAGCTTGATAGCGCTCTTTGTTTTCCCTGAAGACGTCACCAAGGCTTTTCAGCCTGTTGCCGACAGTGTCACTCTTTTCGCCGGCACCGACTACATTGTCTTCATGCTGCCGGTAGGAGATGAGTGGCTGGGGGATTCCTGCGATGTGTCCACCATGGGCCAGTGCATTCAGGATGATATGGTAATCGTGTATGATGTATTTGCTTTCTTGATAAGGGCTGGCGGTGTCCCTTGCGATTCTGTTGAACAGCATGGTGCATCCGGGCACCATGTTGGTCAAATGGAAGAACCGCTCTTTGAACACCATCCGCTCGATGCCTCGTGCGTGGAAGAATGAGTCATCCTTCACTTCCAACCGACTGTTCACCACTTTCAAGTCGCAGAATGCTACTAATGGGACGTTGGTGGAATAGGTTTTCTCCATCTCCCGCATTTTTTGCAGCGTCAACTCTACCTTTTCCGGCATCCACACGTCGTCTTGGTCGGAAAACATGTAGTAGTCGGCCTCGACCCTTTCAATCAGGCTCATGAAATTGGAAAGTGCACCTCCTTGGGGAGGATAATCCAGTATGGTGATTTCATCAGGATGTTTTCTCGCATGGTCGTTGATGATGTTGACCGTGTTGTCCTTCGACCCGTCGTCATGGATGTAAAGGTGCCAGTCGTGATTGGTTTGGCCCAGGATGGAGCCTATCTGCTCGGCAAGAAATCTCTCACCGTTGTAGGTGGCCATCAGGATGGCGATACGTGTATGTTGCGTGGTCGTTATCGGTTCCATATGCCTTGAGCTGTGCCGTTGATGAGTTTTTGGAATTGCATGCGGTTGACCACCAGTCCGGGGAGGTTGACGAGGCACATCACGGTCATGAACCAGATGATGTTGTGCGACCAACGGGCGGTGAAGTATGCCATCGGGATGAACAGGATGGCGGCAGAGACGGTGAAAACCAGTTGCAGCCAGAGTTTGCCGATGCCGTTGATGAAATAGCTGTATCTCATGCTGTAGATGAGGATGAAGATGTAGGCGGCCATGGCGATGCTCATGGGGATGCCGACGTGTGTCTTGTCGCCAATCCAGATGTCGTAAATCCATGGGGAGACGGCCACCATCAGCACCATGGAGATGAGGATGAGGAGGGTCATCACGTTCATCTTCTTGTTGGCCGAGCGTATCCATGCCATGTCGCAGCGCTCATAGGCGTCGGTCGTCGCATTCCAGAAAGGCATGCAGATGACGGTGAATGCGACGAGCATCAGGCTGAAATAGCGGTATGCTATCTGGTAGGGTGTCACCATGGCGGGTGAGAACAGTTTGGATATCAGGATGTTGGATGTCAAGAACAAGACTACGCTCGAAATCTGCATGACAAAGAACTTCACCCCCATGGTCATCACGCTCTTCGCTTCTGAGAGGTTGACGAGCTTGTATTGTGGTCGCAACTGGGGGTATTTGTAATAGAACGTGACGGGGTAGGCGAGCACATAGGTGAGGAAAGGCGCGGCGGTGTTCACCAAGGCGATGTGCATCAGCGAATGGCTGCCCGACAGATACACCAGGTAGCACCCTGTCAGTGCAAGAGTCTGTCCTATGGCGACGAGGAGGTTGCTCACGGCGGGCAGTTGCAGGCCCATGTAGAAATTGCCGATGAGTTTGAAGATGAAGGTGGAGCAGACAAAGGTGATGGTGACCATCAGCACGGCGTCGAGGTCAGGCACTTTCCCTGGTGACACGTTGAGGAAGCCGTAGGTGTCGAGAAGTGCCACCAGGATGAGCAGTATGGCCAGGATGGGGATCATGATGTAGGTCAGCATGGCGAAAGTGGATGACACGAGGGAGTGTGCGCGTTCTGTCTCTCCGTGTGCGAGGTGTGCCGCCAACTTGTTGCGCAGGCCGTTGCCCAGGCCGATGTCCATGTAGTCTATCCACATGAGGATGCTGCTGATGGTGAGCCACACGCCGTTCTTGTATTCTCCCAAGCATTTCAGCGTGACGGGCACCATCAGCAACACGACCACGGCCGACCATCCCTTGATGAGGAAGGAGCCGAGGATGTTCTTGCGCAACAGTGAAGTGCGCTGGTCGCTTTGTGTGGGTGCTGACATATCTTTGTTTTCCAGTCCTGACACTCTTTGGCGAAACTAAAGGTGTTACCTTTTTGAAACGCGTATGAACACATCTTTATTGTGTGATAAAACTGAAAAGGGATGCTGAAAATACTGAAAAAAAAGAAACGGCTGAATAAGCATCAAATTGTTCAGCCGTTTCTAGTTGTTTGATAAATCGACAGTCTTGAAGGAGTCGTTTGTAAGATCATATTTTGCAAATCTCTTCTCCTTAGGTGTTTATAGCCCCTTAAGAGTTGACTTTCCACTGGGTTGACGTCCATCTGATGAACACCGAGCGGTTGTCCTGCTCCAGGCCTGCTGGTGAGAATGTGCCTGCGAAGTCTATGTACTGGCTGCCTATGGTGCTGGCGTTTGCCTCGATGACAACATCATGGAATACAGGGTCGGTGATGTCCTGTCCCGTTGTCGTCCACTTCACCAAGTATGGAATGCCGGCCGCCATGGCATGGCGGTTGTCGCTGAAGTAGAGCGTCAGCGTGCCCGTCGCCCTGTCGAAGTCGGATGCGACAATTGTCTTGACGGTGGCTCCCTCAAGCGGCGTGCCTTTCAGGTCGTCCACATCGAATGGCAGGCAGAGCGTGTTCCATGAGCCGTCCTTCCGTAAGGTGCGGCCGCTGAGGGTGACGTTGGCTTTCTTTCCGTCGTTGGCCGTCATCGTCTCGGTGTTGTCGGCGTCGTCGTTCAGCACCAGTTCCTGCACCGTTTCTTCGGGCAGTGGCAGCATGATCTCCTTCGAGTCTTTGAACGTTTAATCGTAGCCGTTGACGTTGTATTTGACGGTTGCCGTGTGGCGCGTTCCTGTCTTGACGGGTTCCAACCCCATTGCGCCGTCTTCACCCTCCGTCTCAATGTATTCATACAGGTCGGCCGATTGGATGGTTACCTTGGGGTCGCCGCCCGTCGATGTCAGCGTCACGTTGCCGAGGTCGGCGTGGCTGAGTGTCACCGACGCAGAAGAAGCATCGTCCGACCATGTCCATGCTTCCTCGAAGACGTAGAGGTAGCGGGCGTAGAATTTCGCCGATTCCATTCCAGGGAAGCGTCTTCACCGACGTTCCTGCGGGTATGTTGATGTCGCTGCTCCCGTCGCCTCCCAGGACGGCGGCCCAGCCTCCAACATTCTCTGGGTCGGGATTCATCTCCCATCCCTTGAAAGCGTAGCCCTCGGGCACGGTCAAGCATCTGGGCAGATAGTACTCCTTGCCTAAACCGACGGTGATGGTGGCTCCCATCTCATATGAATCCTTCTCCGTGCCTGGCATATAGAGGTAGAACTTGCTGATGCTCTTCTGACCGCAAACGCAATCCTCGCCCGAATGTTCTTCCTTGATGGCCACGTCGCAATATCTGCAGTGCTTGGTGTGGTATGTGTTGTCGTTGATGTCATACGTGATGGCTATGTCGGCGGCATCGCCATTCTGTGGCGTATGGTTGCATGGCTCGATTGTCGCGGATCTACGCCAGCGGCAACCAGCGACGCGCTCTGCAGCGGTGAAGGTGCGCTCGCTGGTGACCTTCATATTGTCGCCGAGGGTGAGGGTTCCGCTTTCAGGTTCTTCCTCGCTGCCTACGGCCCAACCATCATCGCCACCTTTGGCAGTGATGGTTCCGCCGAGCAACTTGATGGTGTTCACCTTGCCATCTTCACCGGCCCCGATGGCCGAGCCATAATCCATTGTCGTGGCGTTGATGTTGCCGCCGCTGATGGTGATGTCGCCGCTGTCGCCGCCTTCACCGCCGCCGATGGCCGCCGCGTCTCTTCCACCTTCGACCGTGATGTTGCCGCCCGTGATGGTGATGGTGCCTCCATGGCCGTCCTCACCGCCGCCGATGCCGGCACCTTGGTTGATAGTAGCACATGCAATGTCGTGCAAGGTACCCCTTTGTTGAAGCGCTTTGACAGTGCCGCCACTGATGGTGATGTTTCCGCCACTACCGCCATAGCCTCCTCCAATGGCAGAAGCGAAGAAGCCTAAAGTGGCATCGACCTCGCCTCCTGAGATAGAGATATTGCCACCAGCACTCCCGTCGCCGCCGCCGATGGCAGCACCGCCAAATTTCTCAAAACCGATTTCAATGATGAATTTCACTGCCAATATCCGGCCATGTCCCTTTGCCGTCACATGGCCCCTATGGATGTTGATATGTCCCTCTTCGGTCGTCGTGCAATTGGAACCGTGGCCTATGCCCGAACCGCCAAATTTGGAAACAACCGTGATGTCACCGCCATAAATGTCTATCGTTCCACTGTTGCCTTTGTAGCCGCCGCCGATGGCAGCGGCTTTGTCGACACCTTTCAAATCGAAGGTGCCGCCATAGATTTTGATGGTGCCCCCGTTGGTTGGTTCGAAACCGCCACCACCACCTATGGCTGCAGCCTTTGAGCCAATAAGATGACTCTAAATGTTTCTTTAATTTGTTTGTCCTGTTGATAATAGTTTGTCAATATGGTTCTCTGCATGAATGATTTGCAGAATTCTGATTAATTGATTTTTGTGTTGTTGCCATTTGGGCACAAAAAAAGTACTTCTTTTTTTGCACACATGCAAGCAATCGGTCGATTCTTTGTGCCGTTAGGTCAGGCCAAATAATGGCTTTTGATTTGAGTCAACTATAATCCATGCTTTAGGTTACAAAAATTCTCTCATGACAAAAAAGAGCCCACTTGAAAAAGTGGACTCAATTTGCAATCTTTCGCTTGGCCCGCAGGGACGCTTGCCAAAGCAAGAATAGTCAATCTACTTCACCATGACTTTCTTGTGCCCCATGATGTAGATGCCTGCGGGGAGTCCCTGAGTCATCTGTTGCGGGGTGGCACCCGGTGTACCGCGGCGGATGAGCCTGCCGTCGATGCTGTAGATGTCTGCGGCTGGGGCTTCTTCATTGGCGAGTGAAGGCCTGATGCCTGTGGTGAGGATGTTGACCTTGTTCTTGCCTCCTTCGGTCTCTGAGGAGATTTCAAAGAAGGTGTCTTGCTTGATGCCGTTGATGTCCACGGTCTGTGGCGACCCGCTGTTGGTGCTGAAGACAAAGTTCACCTCATCGGTTGCGCTGTTGATGCGGAAGGACTTGGCAAACCAGTTTCTGCCATCGATGCTGACAGTGGATGTCACCTTGTCGCCGGGCCAGTTGTTGTTGGCGGGAGAGTGGCTGTTGTCGCCGCCCCAAGTCCAGAAGTTGACGCTGCTCCATCCCACGGCGTCGGTGTTGACGTAGGCGGTGAAGTTGTAAGGCTCGAAGTCGGTGACGGTGTATTGCCGTGTGACGATGGCCCCCACGGCCCCGTTGACGAGGAGTGCTGCCTTCAACGTGGTGGTGCCTACA
>Ga0247610_10002478_pt1 | contig 21220 bp, 35 predicted proteins | sample 174DNAGHGhighgp2_FD_193483 | JGI IMG/M metagenome (GOLD analysis project Ga0247610, IMG submission 193483) | Sheep rumen microbial communities from Palmerston North, Manawatu-Wanganui, New Zealand - 1742 DNA GHGhigh gp2 | ecosystem: Host-associated > Mammals > Digestive system > Stomach > Rumen...
TGATATAATATAATGAATAAATAATAAAAGGAGTTTTTAGTTTGATAGATACATTTTTTGATGTTCATGCACATACAGAATATTCAAATATAAGATTAATTGACTGTATCAATCATCCAAAAGACTTGATTAATAGAGCGATTGAAGTAGGGCTTAGTGGATGTAGTATAACTGACCACGAGGCTCTATGTTCGCATATGATTGTTAATAAGTACGCTAAGGAAATAAAAGAAAAATATCCTGACTTTACAATCGCATTAGGTAATGAAATTTATCTTACAGATACGAGAGAAAAAGGACAAAAATATTATCACTTTATTTTATTAGCAAAGGATAGATTAGGATATAAAGGTCTTTGTGAATTAAGTTCAACTGCTTGGTACAATGTTTATGTTGATAGACGACTTGAAAGAGTACCAACATTAAAAAGTGAACTTAAAGAAATTATGAAAAAATATAAAGGTCATATAATTGCGACAACTGCTTGTATGGGTGGCGAATTATCTACAAATTTATATGGCTTAGCATTAGCAAGAAAAAATCAAGATAAAGAATATGAACAATTATATTATAGTAAAGCAATTGAATTTATTAATTTTTGTATTGATGTTTTTGGAAAAGAAGATTTTTATATTGAATGTGCCCCGAGCATAAAGCCAGATTAGGTAATTGTTAATAAACAATTATTGAATGTTGCTCATACATTTGGATTAAAAATGGTTGTAGGGACAGATGCTCATTATCTTAAAAAAGAAGATAGATATGTCCATAAATCATATTTAAATTCAAAACAAGAAGAACGTGAAGTTGACGATTTTTATGAATATACTTATATGCAATCACCAGAAGAGGTAAGAGAACATTTAAGTGCCGCAATGAGTGATAGAGATATTGATTGGATATTTGAAAATTCATTAGAAGTTAAAAATAAAATAGATTTTTATAGTCTTGAAAAACATCAACATATTCCAGAAGTAAGAGTAAAAGAGTACAGTAAAGATTGCTGGAGATATATTCATATTAACTTTGATGAATATCCAATTTTAAAACAATTATTTATAAGTGATAATGTTCAAGAACGATATTGGGTTAATGAATGTATTGATGCTCTAATTTTAAAAGGATTAATAGATGATAAAAGATATTTAGATAGACTTGAAGAGGAAGCGCGAGTAAAAAGAGTTATTGGAGAAAAACTTGAAACTTGTATGTTCGCATATCCAAATACTCTTCAACATTATATTGACCTGTTTTGGCGATGTGGCAGTACGGTTGGAGCAGGCCGTGGTTCAGCATGTTCTGGTCTAAATCATTATCTTTTAGGAGTAACCCAACTGGATCCAATTGAGTGGAATTTACCATTCTGGCGTTACCTTAATGATGAACGTGTTGAATTAGGTGATATTGATTTAGACCTAGCACCAAGTAAACTTCCAAAAATTTTTGAGGAAATTCGTAAAGAACGTGGAGAATTAGGTATAGTACAAGTTTGTACATTTGGTACTGAAGCAACAAAAAGTGCTATTTTAACAGCATGCCGTGGATATCGTAGTGAAGAGTATCCTGATGGTATAGATGTTGATGATGCGCAATATATTTCATCATTAGTCCCATCTGAAAGAGGTTTTTTATGGGACTTGCATGATATGATTGAAGGCAACCCCGATAAAGGACGAAAGCCTCAGACTCAATTTATTAATACTATTAATCAATATCCAGGTCTTTTAGATATTATGAAAGGTATTGAAGGATTGGTATCTCGTAGAGGAATCCATGCTTCTGGAGTTATTTTATTTGATAATAATATTTTCGATGAAGCCGCAATCATGCGAGCTCGTAATGGGAATTTAACGACTCAATGGGACTTACACGACCAAGAATCAGCTGGTAGTGTTAAGTATGACTTTCTTTTAACTGCAGTTCAAGATATTATTATTGAAACAATAGATTTACTTCAAGCAGATGAAGTAATAAATCCAGCTTTATCTTTAAGAGAGGTATATAATAAATATTTACACCCAAATGTAATTCCTAAAGATGATCCAAAAATATGGGACGCATTAGCAAAAGGTAGCGTATTAGGAGTATTTCAATTTGAAGGTTCTGTTGGAGCACAAGCAGCTAAAAAGATTAAACCATAGAATCCATTAGAAATGGCTGACGCAAATGGATTAATGCGACTTATGGCAAGTGAACCAGGGGCAGAAATGCCACTTGATAAGTATGTTCGTTATAAAAACAATATTAATCAGTGGTATATGGAAATGGACAGATGTGGACTAACAAAAGAAGAGCAAAAAGCAATTGAACCATATTTTAAATCTTCATATGGCGTTCCACCAAGCCAAGAGCAATTAATGCGAATGTTGATGGATGAAAAGATTTGTGGTTTTACATTGGCAGAAGCAAATGCAGCTCGTAAGATTGTTGGTAAAAAACAAATGTCTAAAATTCCCGGATTAAAAGAAAAAGTATTAACATCTGCGAAATCTCCAAAATTAGGTGCTTATATTTGGAAATATGGAGCTGGCCCATAGATGGGTTATTCATTTTCAATTATTCATGCCTTAGCTTATTCATTTATTGGTATGCAAACTTTATATCTTGGAGTTTATTATCCAGTATATTGGAATACCGCATATTTAATTGTTAATAGTGGAGCATTAGGCGGCGATGAAGATGATAATGGAGATAAACAAGAAGGTACTGATTATAAAAAAATAGCAAAAGCAATTGGACAAATTAGAGCCGCTGGTATTAAAGTAAGTCTGGCAGATATTAATCGTTCTGAATTTGGTTTCGTTCCAGACCCAGAAAACAATCAAATTCTTTTTGGAATGAAAGGTATGCTAAATGTCGGTGACGATATTATTGAAGAAATTATAGCTCATCGACCATATGTGTCTCCGAGAGACTTTATTAATAAAGTAAAACCAAATAAATAGGTTATGATTTCTTTAATTAAAGGTGGAGCTTTTGATAATTTAATGGATCGAAAAGAATGCATGGCTTGGTATATTTGGGAGACATGTGATAAAAAGAAAAAAGTAAATCTTCAAAATATGGCTGGATTAATGAAGTATAAATTAATTCCAGAAGATACAGACGAAAAAGTCATGGCTCGTAGAATCTATGAATTTAATAGATATTTAAAAGCGATAACAATTCCTGCGAATAAATTAAAGCCATATTTTGTTTTAGATGAACGAGCAATAAATTTTTTATTTGATATAGCCAAAGAAGATTTAATTTGTCAAAATGGAAATTGGTATTGTATATTAAAAGCAGATTGGGAAAAAATTTATCAAAAGCATATGGATGTATTTCGTCAATGGATTGCAGAACATCATGATGAAATATTAGATAATTTTAACAAATTAATCTTTTTAGATGAATGGAATAAATATGCAAAAGGGACCATTTCAGCATGGGAAATGGAAGCATTATGTTTTTATTATCATGAACATGAATTAGCTCATATAGATAATTATCGTTATGGTTTTGTGAATTTTTATGATTTACCTCCAGAACCAGAAATTGATAGAAGTTTTACAAAAGCAGGAAAAACAATAAACCTATATAAGTTATATAAGATTTGTGGCACATGTATTGCTAAAAATAAAACAAAAAGTACTGTAACAATTTTAACAACAGATGGAGTTGTTGATGTAAAATTTAGAAAAGAATATTTTGCTTTATTTGATAAATAGATTTCTGCTAAGGGCGATGATGGTAAGAAACATATCGTAGAACGTAGTTGGTTCAATCGTGGTTCGATGATTATTGTACAAGGGATAAGAATGGAAGATATGTTTATTGCAAAAAAATATGCTTCTTCTGGCGGCCATTAGTTATATAAGATTGATGAAGTAGATTATGATATAATAAAAATTAGAACAACAAGAGCACAAGGAGATGAAGAAGACGATAATGGATAATAAATATACAATTATTGCTCTTATGGGCAAAGCTGGCTCAGGAAAAGATACTATAATGCGGGCACTTTTAAAATAGCCCGCATTTAAAGATGCTGCTCCTATTATTAGTTGCACAACTCGTCCAAAAAGAGAACATGAAAAAGATGGAGTAGATTATCATTTTTTAACAAAAGAATAGTTTACAGATAAAATTCTCTCTGGAGAAATGTTAGAAGCAACTGTTTTTAATGATTGGTGTTATGGGACTTCATTAGATAATCTTACTTCAGATAAAGTAAATATTGGAGTATTTAATCCAGAAGGTGTTGGATTATTACGTGGTAGACCTAATATTAATTTAAAATTAATTTACGTTGAAGCAAGAGATAAAGATAGATTAATGCGTTAGCTTAATCGAGAAAATGATCCTGATATACATGAGATTATTAGAAGATATTCAGCTGATGAAATGGATTTTTCAGAAGAAGAAATTTAGTATCTTGAACCAGATTGTTTTATTACTAATAATGATGGCGGTAGTGTAAATCGTATTGCCGAAGCTATCGCAAGAGCATATGCTTCGGGGCAATTATAATTAAAGAAATAGAAAGAAAAACTAAATATAGTGATAAACGAAAATTTTATACTACATTTAGTGGAGGAATATATAGATATGGTTATTAAACGTGATAACTCAAAAGTTGCCTTTGATGGCAAAAAAATTATAGATGCTATTAATAAAGCATTTATTGAAGTAGATGGTTAGTTATATGAAAATGATACCGCTACTGATATAGCCATTGAAATAGGTAAAAAATATATTAACAATGATGTCGATGTTGAAACAATTCAAAATGAAGTAGAAGATTATTTAATGCGATCAGAACGCAAAGATGTAGCTCGTGCTTATATTCGTTATAGATATAAAAAAGAAGTAGCTAGAAAAGTTCAAGATGATTTTATTGCTCCTATTAAGGATAAACTTGAAGCAGCTAATGTATAGAATCAAAATGCTAATGTCGATGAACATTCATTTGGCGGCCGCATGGGTGAAGCAGCCAGCTATATGACTAAAAAATATGCTCTTGATTATCTTATTTCTGATATGGCAAGATATAATCATTTAAATAATAGAATTTATATCCATGATTTAGATCATTATGCTCTTGGTGACCATAATTGTTTAAGTGTACCATTTGATGAATTATTAGCAAACGGTTTTAATACTCGTCAATCTGATGTACGTCCTGCTGGATCTGTAAATACAGCTTGCCAATTAGTAGCTGTTATTTTCCAACTTCAATCATTACAATAGTTTGGCGGAGTAAGCGCTACACATATTGATTGGACAATGGTCCCATATATTCGTAAAAGTTTTACTAAACATATTGAAGATGGATTAGTTTATGTAGAACATTTATCTTAGTATAAATAGAAACGTTTTACTAAATGGTTAAAGAATGATCCAGAACATCCAGATGGAACTATTCACTTTGATGATGCTGATTTTTAGAAGAAGCATCCAGAAGTATTTGAATATGCTATGGATATGACTGAAAAAGAAGTCCACCAAGCTGTTGAAGGTCTTTATCATAATTTAAATACATTACAAAGTCGTTCTGGTAATCAATTGCCATTTACCTCTATTAATTATGGTACTTGTACTTTACCAGAAGGTAGAATGTTTACTCGTGCTTTACTAGAAGTTAGTATTGAAGGACTTGGAAAGTTACATAAAACTTCTATTTTCCCATGTGGTATCTTTTAGTGTATGAATGGCGTTAATCGTAAATATGGCGATCCGAATTATGATTTATACATTTTAGCATTAGAAAGCACTTCTAAACGTCTTTATCCAAATTATGCTAATGTAGATTGGTCTGGTAATGCTGGATATGATAAAAATGATCCAACTACATATTTTAGCACCATGGGTTGCCGCACCGTTAATGGAGCAGATATCAATGCAGAACCAGGCGTAAATCCTCAACGCAAAGATGGCCGTGGTAATATTTGTCCTGTAACAATTATTATGCCAACATTAGCCATGGAGGCAAAAGCAATGCATCATGGTTTAGCAGAAGATTATGAACATAGTAATTCGGAAACTGGCATTACATATAAATCTATTAGTGTTGTTGATGATTTTATGTCTCTTTTAGACAAAGCAATTTATGATGCTAGAGATATGCTTTTGGAACGTTTTGAATGGATATGCTCACAAGATCCATCTAGCGCTAAGTTTATGTATGAAAATAATACTATGAGTGGCTATCATCCAAGAGAAGGAATTATCAGTGCCCTTAAACATGGTACATTAGTTATCGGGCAACTTGGTTTAGCTGAAACTCTTCAAATTCTTATTGGAAAAGATCATACCACTTTTGAAGGTATGGAATTAGCTAAGCGTATTGAACAATTATTTAAAGATAGATGTGCTCAATTTAAACAAGAAGAGCATTTAAATTTTGGTGTTTATTATACTCCTGCGGAAAATCTTTGTTATACAGCTCTTAAAAAATTCCGTGAAAAATATGGAATTATTAAAAATGTTAGTGATAAGGATTTCTTTACAAATTCTATTCATGTACCTGTTTGGAAAAACATGAGTCCATTCGATAAAATTGATATTGAAAGTCAACTAACTGGATATAGTAATGCTGGATGTATTACTTATGTAGAATTAGATGCTTCTGTTGTCCATAATATTGAAGCATTAGAATAGATTGTTAATTATGCCATGGATCATGATATTCCATATTTTGCTATTAATGTTCCTTCTGATACTTGCTTAGATTGTGGATTTTAGGGAGAGATAAATGATAAATGTCCAATATGTGGAAGTACTCATATCCAATAGCTTCGTCGTGTAACTGGTTATTTAACTGGCAATTATAAAACTGCTTTTAATCTTGGTAAACAAGATGAAGTCCATCATCGAGTAAAACATGTTGGAGAAATGACACAATGAGATACGCGGGAATAATTAAAAACGATGTTGCTGCTGGGAAAGGCGTTTGCGTTACATTCTTTGTCCAAGGATGTGACGCACACTGCCCCGGGTGCCATAATCCAGAAACTTGGGACTTTGATGGCGGATATGAGTTTACACAAGATACAATTAATTCAATTATTCATGCACTAAATGCTAATGGAGTTTAGCGTAATTTATGTATTATGGGTGGAGAACCATTGCATGAGCGCAATTAGTTTTTAGTATAGCTATTAATTCAAGAAGTAAAAAAGGTATATCCAGATATAAAGATATATTTGTGGACAGGATATATTTATGAAGACTTAATTGAAAAACATGAAAAAATATTGTAGAATATATTATAGGAAATAGATGTATTAATTGATGGACCTTTTATTAAAGAATAGAGAGATATTACTCTTGCTATGAGAGGCTCTAGAAATCAACGAATTATAAATTTAAAGGAAAAATAAAATGGAAGAAAAATCATATGGACAAAGAGATATCCCAGATATTATTATTTATTTTTAGGGACATAGTTATAATTTAAAATCTTATTATTAGAAATTTACTTGTATTCATAAAACAAATAAACGTAGTAAATGGATTATAGAAGCAGCTGTTTTACCTGAATATTTAAGAGAATTTCTTTTTGAAGGATATGTAGACGTAACAATTAAAGAGATTCATAGAATAGTAGAAACTAATGAAGATATTGAGTATAGCTATAATTTATATAATCCTAAAATTAAAATAATAGAATATCAAGATTGTACTATTGATGATGAACCAGTATCTTATAAAATTATTATTACTGGTCGTATTTTAGAAAAAAAGGAGATACAAATATGATTATTACACTTTGTGGAAGTACTAGATTTAAAGACGAATATGAAGAAATAGCAAAAAAATTAGCCCTTGAAGGACATTGTGTATTGAGTGTTAATATGTATTCTCATGCAGATAATATTGAATTAACACAAGAGCAAAAAATTTAGTTAGATAATGCTCATAAACAAAAAATTAGTATTAGTGATGCTATTTTTGTTATTAATAAAGGTGGGTACATTGGAGAAAGCACTTTTAGCGAAATTGATTGGGCTCAACGTATGAAAAAAGATATTTATTTTCTTGAAAATATTAATCAAGAAGAAGAGAACACTGAAGAAAATAAAGATTCTACAACCACTGAAAATATTTCTAATTAATAATGACAAAAGAGGAAGAAAAAATTGGATTTGCTGATATGAGAAATAAATGTTTGTCTATTAGTGAATCTTCTCTTGAATAGTTATTTTTAACTGTTATAGGATATTATAATACAATACAAAAAATTTCTCCTGTTTTATTATAGAAAGATGCAGTACAAAAATGGCATTATAGTTCTGAAGATGACATTATAAAACAAATATACAATACTTATCATGATGATATACTTAATGACCTCACTAAATTACTTGAAGATGTATACACAGAAACTTCTGGAAAAATTCGTGAAATGTATGGAGAAAATTTAAATTATCCAACTAGTCATATTGAGTTTTTTAATCGCGATAATATTGATATTAATGAAAGATTAGCTAAATGGTATAATCCATATACTGAGAATAATACCTTAAATTTTGATTTTATTATAGATAAAGAAGTAGCAAAAAATAAAATAAAAGCTATTGCTTACACCGAAACAATACATGAAATGGAAATAGTAAAATATGAAAAATTATTTCCATTTTTAGAAGCAGATGGCGAATTAGAAATATTAAATGCTGATGATGAAGATGATTGTTTCCATAATACAGCATGTCAATTAAGATGGGGGACATATCATGTTACTGATTCTGATTTCCCTCCTGAATTACCCCCATATCATCCAGAATGTGAATGTTATACGTCTTATCATATAAATATAGGAGATAAAATAAAACTCGAAGGGCATACAGACCCTATTGGTGAAGGAGAAATAATTAATTAATGAATATATATTTAGCTGGGCCAATCTTCTTTTATGGAGATTATTTAAGAAATATCGAATGGGCTAATAAAATTAGAGAGACATTTCCTGATGCCTATCTATATAGTCCAGTAGAGAACACTGAAATAAATGGTGTTGAAGGTAAAAAGAAATTTGCTGGTTCATAGGAAATTGCTAATGGCGATAATATTCGTCTTGATAATACTGATGTATTGATTGCCTGCATTGATGGTGATGTTCTTCCATCTGGCACTTGCGCTGAAATTGGAAAATTCCATGAAAAGATTATGAGAGGCGATAATAAGTATATTATTGGTATTTGTACTGATACTCGTTAGTGTTATAATACTCATAGTGCTGAGAAAGATGCCGGTGGAGCTGCTAGTTTAGGTGAACAGCAATATAGTTATCAAAATCTTTATGTGACAGGTTTAATTAAACAAGCTGGAACATTAGTGTATAATATTGATGAAGTTATTGAAATTTTAAAAGAAATTCATAATAGATTTAATTAAAAAAGATAGAGTAAGAATTATATTCTTACTCTATTTGACTTTTCTAAAAAAATATGATAAACTTAATGTAAATATGAGCTAAAGGAGTTTTTTATGTATAATATATTATATTATGATTTAGAAAATTTTGATCTAGATGAAGTAAAAGTAATAATAGCTTCATTAAAAGAATAGTTACCAGAAACTATGTCAAAAAAATTAATTGCTCTTCCAAAAGGAACAGAGCTAACAAACTATTATGAAGAAAAAGATTTAGAATATTTAAGACAAGGAGTACATTGGTAATATGATTTATAATATTAATGATAAACTTCCATTTAATAAATTAATAATGTTTGCAATTTAGTTAGTTTTATCTGTCTTTGTAGCGACAGTTCTTATTGCAAATATTTGCGGCGTCGCCGTATCAGGCGCATTAGTTGGGGCTGGCCTTTCAACTATTGTTTATTTAATAGTTACAAAATTTAAATCACCAATGTTCGTATCAAGTTCAGGCGCTTTTGTTGCTCCGGTAATGGCAGCTCTGGCGGCTGGTGGATACACAGCAGTAGCGATTGGTGGTTTAGCAACTTGTGTTATTTATTCAATTTTTGGAATTATATTCACAAAAGTTCCGGTAGAAAAGATATATAAAGTATTTCCACCAGCTTTGATCGGTGCTGTAACTGTTGTAATTGGTATTAATTTAATGCCATTTATTCTTACATATGTTTAGGTTAACGGTGTAACTAATATGTGGGGAGTAAGCGCAGCATTAATTACTATGTTAGCAATTGCTTTAATTTCTCATTATGCAAAAGGAATTTGGCAAATACTTCCATTTTTACTTGGTACTTTAATTGGTTATATATATGCAATTATTCTTACTATAACAGGTATTTATAAAATTGTTGACTTTAGTGTTTTTGCCAATTTAAAATTATTTAGTGTCCCAGACTTCGCATTTTTACATTGGACTTCTGTAGATTGGACAGCAATCCTCCCAGTGGTAATTATGTATATTGCTTTTACAATTTCAGCAATGATGGAATGTTTAAGTGACCATGCGGCTTTAGGAGGTATTATTGGTGTTGATTTATACAAAGAACCTGGACTTGGACGACTTTTCATAGGTGAAGGAGTCGCTAATATAGTCGGTACTTCAATTGGCGGATTAGGAATATGTTCTTACGGTGAAGGAGTAGCCTGTGTTGGATTTAGCAAAGTAGCTTCCACGCTTGTCACCTGCGCAGCTGCCATTATCCTTATCTTGCTTGGATTCTTAGCCCCCATTCAAGCATTTATCGCTAGTATCCCAAGCTGTGTATTTGCAGGAGCAGCAATAATTCTTTACGGTTTTATCGCGTGTTCTGGTATTAAAATGTTATAGAAAACTGATTTAAATATTTAGAAAAACTTAGTTATTGTATCTACTGTGTTATCTCTTGGTATTAGTGGTTTAGTAGTTGGTGGAACTACAATTAGTTTAAGTGCAACTGGACTTGCTTTAATAATTGGAATTATTCTTAATTTAATACTAAAAGAAAAATAAGAAAGGAGAAAAATAAATGGCAACTAGAAGTAATTATGATGATCCTTTTTATAATTTATTTTCTTTTGGAGAATCTCGCATTATTATTGATGAGACGTGCCCAACAATGTCAATCGCAATTAATGCTGATGGAAGTATTTCTTTAAGTGGAACTACTAAAGGTTCATGGCTTAGTATTCCTTTTGATGAGCCATTATATATTATTAATGGCTCTTATGCTTTCTCTGTTTCTATATTATCAGGAGCTAGTTCTTTAATTTCTGTAACTACAACTCCTATTTTATATTAGTTAAAACCGTCTATAGAATTATCAAATAGCACTGGTACACAAGATGTTACTTTTACTAAGATTGGAGCACTTGAAGATTATTCTACTTATACTCATTTATTATTACGTATTGGGACAGAAGGAACATCAACGGTTGAACAAGAAACAATTTTTAATAATTTTTCTTTTAGACCGACTTTATATTGCTTATCTTGTACTGGGATTTATCCAGGAGAAGAAGGTAAACGTCATACTAATTTCTTCAATGATAGGTATAACCATTTTCCATAGAGTGGTAAACAAACAATTCGCCCAAATGGAATAGCTACATTAGAATGTTTTCCATCTTGGTATTAGCCAGGAGGATATCACCGATTAATTGGAGATATTCCTGTTCCTGAGTGGTATCATGGACAACATCAAAAATAGAATCTTACTGTCTATGTTAATTCTGATAGCAGTATTACAATTAATGGTATAATAGTAAATAATTTGGAACAACCATATGAATTACCAGAACCATTTTTTTATATTCCCACTTATAAAGTTAATTCTGTTACTTCAAATGGGAGTGATTATGGATAGGGTGTATGGGGTTTATAGCCAGAAGAATATAAATTTTCTATTAAAGTTCTTTCAGATACAAATTCTATTAGATTTTATTCTAATCCTAAAAGTGAATCTTGTTTAGAATTTACTATAAAAATGCATAAAAGTCATAATGATTATACATTTGTTGACCCAGATGGAAATGCTCATATAACTATTCCTATTGATGCAAATAAACATCATGAATATATGAGAAATTTTAATACTAAAGCATGTGGAGATTATGCTTTATTTAATATTAATTTTTATGGAACAATAGAATTTAATAATTTTACTTTTAAACCTTATGTTACCCTTTACTCAGATGAATAGCATTTTGCAATTATTGAAACAGATAATTCTCCAGCGCTAGAATTAAATTCAGTAAGTCAAGAGTAGTGGGGAGAATCAATTTATATTAATAGTGCTGATATGATAGGAAGTTTTGAAGGTGAAGAGGGTTCTATTGATTTAACAGTTTCCTCCAATATTTAGCAAAATGATTTTTATCATTCACCAGTGCAACTTGGGCGATTAAATAATCAATTAGAACAATTTTTTGATTATAATTCAATAAGGAGGTTATGATAATGATGGGACGTTTAACTAACGAACTTGAACAATTTTTAGATAATAATTCACCAGGTGGGTATGTCTAGACAACTATTAATATTAGTAGCGATGATTTAAGTAGCCGTATATAGACAATTTTAAATAATAAAAATTATTTAACTAGCACTTCACATATTCATTATTCTTAGATAGATGGGACTCCTACTTTCGCAGATGTAGCCTATAGCGGGGAATATAATGAATTAAAGCATTTACCAGAATTAGCTCCAGTCGCAATTTCTGGTGATTATAATGATTTAAGAAATAAACCTACTAATAATGGAATCCCAGCTGGTGGTATCCCATATGAAAATATTACTGGTAGACCAAGTCTGGCTGTTGTAGCGACTAGTGGTTTATATAAAGATTTAATTGATATTCCAAATTTTGCTAAAATTACAATAACTGGTAATTTTGATGATTTAGAAAATGTGCCAGATTTTGTAAAGAGAGATGAATTAGAACAAGTTGCTTTTTCAGGGAAATACGTAGATTTAGATTTTAGCACTGCTGAGATTGGTGTACCTCCAGAAGAAATTATTTATAATTTTGATATTAGGGATACATCTTGTGAACCATTAAAATATTTAACTGATAGATTAGTTGATACAACACAACTTTTGCAAAATGGTGTTCCTAATTATATGATTGAAAATTTTTTATTAGATTTAATTGATATTTATTTTAACGTTCCAGAACATAATGTTAGTGAAGATAATAATTCTAGTCAAGAAATTAATTTAAATCAATATAAAAGCCCTGTATTAATTAAATTAACAACTTTTTTAGGCGATATTGTATTAACAGGACTTCGTTAGCAAAATGAAAGTTTTGTTTTTACTTTTACTTCATTAGACATGAATACTTATTTATTAGTACAAAAAACATAGGAACATGCTTTAGGAAATGAAGAATAGGGAAATAATATTTTATCAGATTTAATTCCATCATATTTTTATCCAGTATTAATTTTTACTCCTACGAAACATGAATTATGGATAAAAAGGATGACTATGATGACAAGCAATCAATTAGCTACTGTTGCTACTAGTGGAGAATATGATGATTTATCTGGAACGCCATAGTTGGCCACAGTCGCAAAAGATGGCTCTTTTTACAGTTTAATAGATTATCCAAAATTATAGCCAGTTGCTACAACTGGTAAATATGACGATTTAATAGGAAAGCCTACTTATAAAGATATTGAAGGCATTCCAGAATTAGCAACAGTCGCAACTACCGGTCGATATGACGATCTTGATGGAGTCCCTCATTTAGAAGAAGTAGCAAAGGATGGATCTTTTTATAGTTTAGTAGATTATCCACATTTAAAAGACATTGCTAAAACTGGTTCTTTTAATGATTTAGAAGATAAACCTGAATTAGCTATTTTAAAAGTTTTTGATGTTAGTAATTTCAATTCAGCTTTAATAAAAACATTTGCGTCTGGAGAAATTAACACTACTGGACTTACTACAAATAATGATGATGCTATTACAATAAATAATTGGTTACAAGAAATTATTGATGCTTATAAACAAAGTAATAAATTAACTAATAATATAATAAAAATAAGAAATAATACAGTATAGTTAATTTTAACTTATATAGAAAATAATAATAATATTTTTATTTTTCATTTTACTCCAATTAGTGAGCATAATTTATAGCAATTAATTAATAATGACGAATAGATTACAGAAAATAATATTATTTTTCTAAATTATGCTATACATTTTGTTTATGATAAAAATAAAGATAAATTATATGTTTATAAGTAGAACGTAAATTGATATAGGAGTTTAATATTGTATGATAAATGAAATTGATTATAAACCAGAATATGCTTTATTAAGTAATGCTATTATAAATGTAACTGATGATTGTAATTTACAATGTCGTTATTGTTTTGTTGAATAGCATCCTTAGTATATGACTTTAGATACTGCAAAAGCTATTGCTGATTATTTATACCAAAATGGTGAAAAAAAGAAAGAATTAAAAATTATTCCACAAGATCGTAAATGTGATTATTACTTTTTTGGTGGAGAACCAATGTTACAATATAATCAAATTATAAAACCAATTGTTGAATATTGTGAATCTACTTATCCAAATAAATTTTAGTATGGAATTACTACTAATGGAACTCTATTAAATAAAGAAAGTATAGATTTTTTTAAAACACATAATTTTGGAGTTATGCTTTCTATGGATGGAGTCAAAGCCTCTTAGGATTATACTCGTCCATGTCGCAATAAAGAATTAAGTAGCTATGATTTGTTAATAAGAAATGTCAAATATTTATTAGAACAATTACCTAATACTATTTATCGAGGTACTGCTTATAGCGAAACTATCCAATATTTATTTGAAAATTATAAATTTGCAGAAGAACTTGGATTTAAAAATTGGGCATATTTAGCTGATTAGCGCCACCCATGGTCAAAAGAATAGCTTGATGTATTAGAAGAACAATTAAATAAAATTAGTGGATATAGATTAAATCAATTAATAAATGGAATTATGCCTATGCATTCTTGGCGACATGCTTTTTGGATGAAAAATACAATTTCACTATTGGAACCATCATCGGCCACTTTTGCAGTAGAAAATAATAATTCTATTTTGAGATGCGGATTAGGGACCACGCTAGGAGCTATTGGATATGATGGCTCTATCTATGGGTGTCAAGAATAGTGTTCAAGAGATAATAAAAATATTTTTTATTTAGGAAATATTTTTACAGGAGGAATTGAACCAGAAAGACATAAAAAAATATTAAATTTTTATTTAAATACTCAAAATAATCCTAAAGATCATAAAGAAGAATGTAAAAATTGTTTTCTTCAAAGGGCTTGCTATGTGAATACTTTAGTTTGTCCATCTAGCGCTTTTGATATATATAATGATATGGAAACAATAACTGAAGTAAATTGTTTCGTTAGATAGATTTATATTAAAAATGCACTATTCTATTTATATTTATTTAGTCAAAGTTAGCCTACAGATATTATTCAACAATTTTTAAAAGAAGAAATTGAAGGAGTGAGAGGATAAATGAGTAATCCTAATTGTAGAACAGCTCAAAATTTTTGTTCATATTGCTAGACAGCTGCGCAAACAGTCGGAAGAAATGAAGTTCTAAAAGATTTGCCATCTACTGGAGATTATATCCTTCCTGATCTTTTTGATACTGTAAAAGCCACATTACAAAAAATACACGATTATGGCACTAAAGGAAGTAGAGAATGGCCTTCTCAAAAAGAGATCAATTCTATTTCAAAACCTGCATCTGGTAAATTTATATCTGTAGATGAGTATAACCAATTATTAAAAGTTATTGCTGTAACTCCTATTACTGTTAGCACTTATACTCATACTGATACAGTCACAACACCAGGATAGTATATTCCAATAACCTGTCCTGATTTAGTCACTTTAATTTTAGGTCCTCAATATGTTTAGAAACCGGGTGTCACTAATATTTATACTTCTACTATAAAAAATTAGAAAAAATCTGATGTATAGTTACAAGTTCATCCTAACGATATTATTGGATATGATCCAGAAACAAAAGTTAATATATTAGAATCAATTAAATCATATTTATTAAATTATAATATTGATTATAATAGATGCAATGATTGTAATACTTCTAATAATTGCGCGCAATGTGATTGCGATTGTCATCGTCCTATATGTGATATTTGTGATGGCGGTGGAGGTGGCGGCGGCGGTGGTGACTGCTGTATGTATGGTGGAAGTAATTCTGGCGCTGGATGCCATAACGCTTGTGGTAATGTTGGTCAATCAGGGAGTGCAGACACATGGGGATAAATAATAATATAAATAATTATGATAACAAATATAAAGATATGTCCCCACAACGAACTATAAATAATATTAAAAATTTTTTTACAAATAAAAATTTTAATATTATTGAAATTAATGAAGCTCAATCTGAAATCGGTACATGGTCTATCCATCTAGGTTTATATCTTAATAATATTGAAATATTAACAGCAAATGGTAAAGGTATGACTCAATTATTTTCAAAAGCATCTGGATATGCAGAACTATATGAACGATATTGTAATTTTTGTAATGGCATTAGCACTTCATTCGCTTTATAGGATGCTAAAAAATAGCATTATCAAAAAACGCATACTTATTTTAATTCACAAGAAATAAAAATTAATAATTTAAAAGATTATGTGAAAAATATTAAAAGATTTTAGAAAAATTTTATAAAATTAGATGATGGAGAAAATAATTATGATTTATATTACCAAAAATTATTAGATAATAATTTAATTGCTTTACCTTTTAAAAATATATAGGACCAAACAGTTCTTAATATTATCCCTGAATTTTTACATGGTTTAGTTGGATCTGATGGGATGGCAGCAGGAAATACATTAGAAGAAGCATTGGTTTAGGGAGCCTCTGAAATTTACGAACATATTATTTGGAATGAAAGTTATAATGATACAGATGATATTATTTTAACAGAATTAAATTTTGATGCATTAAATTTACCACTAGATCTTAAAGAAAAAGGTAAATTATTAAAAAAATTAAATCTTAATTTTAAAGTTATAGATTATTCATATTATTATAGTATCCCTGTTATTGGAATATTATTAATTCATCCTGATTATAATTGTCAATTAATTTTAGGGGCTCATCCAGTTTTTAATATTGCTTTAGAACGATGTTTTACTGAAATTTATCAAGGTTATACAACATTATTATATCATAATAATTTAGTTATTCCATCTCAAAATATAAATTTATTAGAATATTAGAATGCACACTTTGGGAGTCTTTGTAATCGAAATTGTTATAATGAAAAATTATTTACAAATTTAAAATATGAAGATAATTTTAATCAAAATATCTTTATAAATAATATAAATATATCAAATCAAGAATTATTGGAATATATTTATAAAATTAATAATAATTTAAAATATACAATGTATTATTATGATATGTCGCAAGATAAAAATATATATGCCATTCATGTTTTTTTATTAGAATATGAAACAACAAAATCAAAATAGTATTCTTTAATAAAAGAATAGAACAATTTGCCTTTAAAAAAAATATGTATTCAATTTATGCAAGAATTATATATTAGTGAAATAAAATATTTAAAAACAAAAGATTTTACGGACATCAAAACTGTTTTAATAAAATATAAAACTAATATTAATGATAAGAATTTTTGTAATTTAATTAATGATTATTTGTATTTAGGACGTAATTGTGGAAATATATTTTCAAAAGAGATTGATTTTATTTTTTTACTATAGTATTGTTTTAATAATAAAAATGATTTTTAGACAACATATAATTATTTAACAAAATATTGTTGTAATACTCAATTGAAACATATTTCTATTTATAATGAAAATAAAATAAGAAAATATTGTTTATTATATTTATTCAAATTTTATAATAATTATACAAATGATTTTATAAAACAATATTTTAAAGAAGTTTTTAATATTGAAATTACTAATAAAGATTTAGAATTAGATCAATATGATTTTTTTGAAAAAATTTATTTTGAAGAATGTTATAATCTTTATCATTCACAAGAATATCAAGATTTTATTGATATCTTAATTCCATAAAAAATAAAAAAAGCTCGTATAACTTTTATTGTTATACGAGCTTTTTATTATTTTACTTTAATCCAAATTCTATTATTAACTTTAATATCATCAGTTCCCCAATATTCATAACTAGGAATTTCACTTACAATACCAATAATACAATCAGGATATTCTTTAATTTCTTCTCTTGTCATTATATCTATAGTTCCATTAGGAGCTGAACATACAGCCATACCAGCATGATATTTATTTCTATCCTAATAAGTATATACTAATACTCGTCCAGCAACTGCCAATGGAGTTTTGCAATCATTTGTTTCACCCATTAAATGGCCAAAAGTATCAGAAATAATTTGTGCTCCAGGCAATAATCGCTAGTCTGCACATTTTAAACTACCATCATCACAATCAATTACAACTCGACCAGCTTCTAAATCAATTGTTTTTCTACATTCAGCATAGTCATTATATACAGCATTAAAAACTCTATTTGCTTTTATATTACGACCAAAATAAGCTGCTCCTTTGCACTTAAAGACACTATTATCATATGTTGGAGCAACACTCCCATTTGGGCCAGAATCTTTAGAAAGAATAAAAGTATCTGTTAATTCATTACTCCAAGATGGGAATTCAGAACCTCCACCTCGCCAAAACTAACTAGTTAATCCTTTCTCTGATGGGAGGAAATTAGATATTTCTTTTCCTTTTAATTTTAAATTTGTAAAATCACCATTAACAGCATAAACATTTAGCCATCTGTTATTATTTGCACCAATATCATAAGCGCTACTTTCACCTGGCAAAATAGAATTTTTAACTGTTAATATGCCTAGAATGTTTACATTATCATGAGCATAAACTTTACCATCAAAATTTGTTTCGCCTTTAAGTAAAGAATCTCCATTAATAGTTAAATTTTTCTCACAAATAATACTATCTTGAGCTGTTAATTTTCCTTTTAAAATGGTTTCACCATTTACACTTAAACCTTCTGTGGTATAAATATTTCTTGCTTTAAAATCTACATATTCATCATCAGATGGAATATTTCGAGCTTCTAAAACATTATTTTCATTTCTGAGTCCAACAGAATTTTCTCCATTTATTAAAGCTAATTGATATGTTCCTAATTTAACATTATTTTCATCATCACTAATATTCCAAGTATGTAGTATTCTATTCCCAGCACTTCCATCATACCAAAGACCAGCTGTATCACTTGGATTATAAATATTTGTACTAACTCCATTGGTATCTACAGGATATCCTCGCACAGCTAAATACATAGCAGCACCAATAGAACCACCACTAGCATAAATATTGCCATTGTTAGTAATAATATTCCCAGAAGCTAAAATGTTACCAAGCATATTTATATTGCCGCCCGTAGTAACATTTCCTCTTTTAGTTGCTTGAGTACGAATATAAATATCCTGATTTGAAATATGGCCTTCGCCACCACCAAATCCTTTAATAGGAACTTCATATACCATTTCATTAAGACTAACTCTAAAAGTTCCAGAAGCCTAATGATAATTTTCCTATGTTGTAATTAAATTAGTCTATGGATTGCGGGCACTTTTTAATGTAGCTGAATCAAAATTGCCAACAAGAAAATCTTCCCTATTGCCTGGTTCTGTTTTATCCCATTTTACATTAGTACCTAATTTTACATATTTATAACCATATAAAATTCTATCGCCGGCCTAATTAAGAATCTATTCTTCTAAATTAGCAATACGCTATTTAGTCCATGCAATTTTATCCTGTAAACGAATAATTTGAGATTGAAAACTGTCAGTGCCTTCTACTAATTTGGCTTTTAAACGGATTAAATTATTTGCAATAACATCAGTGATAGTAATAGCAATTTGTGCCATATTATCATGGAAAGAAGCCCACATTGCTTGATAATTTGGATGGGTTTGATTTCTCCAAATCCAAGTATCTTCATCAACAATTTCGTTTAAAATATTTGCTATTTCATTTAAACCACTTGAGTTAAAATTAAATAATTCACTTTCACGAGTTAAACGAATTTGTTCAACCTAATCTTCTGTAAGAGTCTAACCCTAGAAAGTATTAATATATTCAGCCTATAAACTATCTAAAAAGCTTAAATAATTATAACTTCTAATAAAGTCCTAAAATTCTGTAATAAAATTACGTTGTTCTTCTGTAAAAACATAATTAGTATTTCCACTATTATCTTCAAAAGCACTATTTTTAATACGCTCTAATTCAAGTAAAATATTAAGTTTTTTACTTGCATCTAATGTAGTATATCTAAAAGTAATATATTTAAAACTTTTACCATCTGGTATATTAGTTTCTAACTTAATATCTTGGTACTTCAAAGGAATATTTCTAATATCTAAAATTGTACTAGTTTTTGTGACATTTTCTTCATCTATTAATAAAACAAAAACATCCTAATTATTAGACAAAGCTATGTTAGCCTCAGCATCATCTAAAGGGTGCTATTTATCAATATTCCCATTAATATCTTTTAAATAATAATTAATATCTTTTCTAAGAATAGTATTTTTATCAATTTTTTCATATCTTAAGCTAATCTATTCATTGTAATCAATCAGATCATCTAATTTATAATTTGGATTTAATAATTTTCCATCGAATTTTGCATTATAATATCTACTGAAAGGGAAATTTAATAAAGATAAACCAGCAACTAAATAAGCATTTTTACTTTTTAAAAGAGTATCCATTTTTTGCTCTAGTTGAGTAATTTGTTCTTCTTTTTCTTTTTGTGCTTTTTTATTTTCTTCAAAAGCTCTTTTATATTTTTCATAAGTATAAATTACTTCATTTAATTCGATCTATAGCTATGTTAATTCTTTCTAACGCTAATCAATTTCATCTTTAACATCTTTAGCGAAAATAATATTACCCTTTAAAGTACGTTCATCCCCATAAGTGATTTTTAAACAAGGAGTATAGTCAGTATAATCAGGCCAAATTTTATCTTTATGGAGAACGTCAACATCTTTTTCTTCAACATAATCAATATCAACAATTGGATAATTTTTAATATGAGTTAAAAGATTTTGAAATGCTTCTTTTTTTAATACGATATTATCTTCATAACGCTTATCATATAACATAAAAAAATCAAAACTCCTTTCTCACTAAATATAAAAATCTTTCTATATTAGAATAAAAAAAGAATAAAAATAATTATTCATAATAGGC
>Ga0247610_10002479_pt1 | contig 21220 bp, 19 predicted proteins | sample 174DNAGHGhighgp2_FD_193483 | JGI IMG/M metagenome (GOLD analysis project Ga0247610, IMG submission 193483) | Sheep rumen microbial communities from Palmerston North, Manawatu-Wanganui, New Zealand - 1742 DNA GHGhigh gp2 | ecosystem: Host-associated > Mammals > Digestive system > Stomach > Rumen...
TTTGTATCATATATTAATTTAATTGTTTTATCATCATTAGTTATTGTTGTTATATTAGAATCATATGAGATATTAGTTTCAAATTCATTTCCATCTATTTCTTTTATTTTAGTTATTTTATTATTTGTATAATAAAATTCTATTCTTCTATTATTATATGAATCATACATACTTAATTTATTTGAAAAATTATCAATATAAAATGAATCTACTATAGTACTATTATATATTTGACTAATTTCATCATATTCATAAATACTATAGTAAATATTTAAATTATTTATTGTTTGAATTACGAATTCTGTTTTAGCCATAGGTATATCTTGATTATCTATAGTTTTATATATTATAGCTTCCATATAATTATTAGAATATGTAAATTCAATTGTTTCATTATCATAAGATATTTTATTAATAGTTCCATCTTGATTAAATAATATATTTATTATTAATCCATTATAATAATTAATTCTAAATGGATAATTAGAATTAGATTTAAAAATATATTCATTATTAGTTTTTTTAATTATTAATTTATATTTTATATTATCATTATTTGGTTCATATACATATAGTATATAATTCATTGATTCATAAATATCATATTGATATTGTATTGATTGTTTAAATGTTACTTCTTCATAATCACCTAAATAATCATATATTAAATATGAAGTTTGATAATATGAAATATTATAATAAAATGAGAATAAAAATGAATTTATTATCATATTTTCATAATTTAAACCTAAATTAATTAAAGATGAAGTATAAGGAAATAAATTAACTGAATAATATAATTTATTGTTATTAGAATTCATATTAACACTATATGAAGTAGATGAAAATGTATTACTTATATAATAGTTTCCTGGTGTATATTTTTTATCCATAGGCTTATTCTCCTTTTTTTTTAATAGTTAAAATCTAATTTAATTTTAAAATAATAAAGGAATTAATTCAAGGGATGAAAATAAAAAATCATTTTATAATAAAAACTGGGATATCTAATTAGATATCCCGTTTTGTTACTTATTTAATTTATAATTAATCCATTTAACTGAATAATCTGCCCATACCTGATAATATGGTATATTTCTTTCTGGCTTATCTAATGCTGTTTCAGCATTACCTAAAGATAGGCCATGTCCTCCCATTGGGAATACATGATATTCAGCATTACAGCCAGCCTTTTTATATGCTTCTAGTAATAATAATGAATTCATTACATTAACTGATTCATCAGTAAATGTACCAAATAGGAATAAATCTGGTGCGTCAGATTTTACTTGTGTTTCTAATGATACATAATGCATTTTATCCTTATCATTATATCCATCACCTAATAGATTTCTAAATGATTCAGAATGAGAATATCTTTCATCACTTGTTACAACAGGGTAGGCAAGCATTAATAAATCAGGCTTAATACCATAATCATTATGATGAAGTGATAAATCTAGGATACAATGTCCTCCAGCTGAAAAGCCAAGGCCAATAATTGCTTCACATCTTTTATCGGCTTTAACTATCTTCATTACTTCTGCAAGATATTTTGTAGTATTAGGGTATAATTCTTCTACTGTTTCTCTATAATTTACTACAACAGCGTGAAAGCCATGCTCGTTATAGAATCTAGCTACAGGTAGTGACTCTCTTTCGGATGTATATTTATATCCTCCACCAGGTGCGATTACAACAACTGGTCTTTTTTTATCGTCGATATATAATTCACGGTAATAATTTGTTGTACCTAAAATATATTTCTTTTCCATTTTTATTCTCCAATTATTTTTTTATAATCATTTAATAATTTAATCTTTTCTATTCTTTCATTATCATTTTTAATGCTTGGAATAATTTTATTTAAAAAATCATATTTTTCTTTATAATAATTTATAAATTCATCTGGTTTTTTTTGTAATAAAATTGGACCATAATTTATTTCAAAATCAGATAATTCCTGTTCACCCTTTTTACAAACTATTATTTCATAATATTTATTGGAATCATAAATTGCATATTCATCAATAATCATAAAATCATTTTTATATAAAAATAATCTTAATATATCACGGTTATTGTTAGCTTCTAATATTAATTTAGAATTATTAATTTTATTAATTCCTTCTTCTAATATATCTTTAATTAAAATACCACCCATACCTGCGATGATACAGGTATCAAAATTATCATTAAAATTTTTAAATCCATTAGATTTAATAATTTTAATTTTATTAATTAATCCAGATTTAATAATACTATCTTTAGCTTTTTCTAGTGGTCCATCAGATATATCAGATGCAATACCAGCTTTAACATCATATTTTTTAATTGCATCTATTAATACATAAGCATGATCACAGCCTAAATCTAATAACAAATTGCTTCCCTTTGTTAGGGAAGCAAGTAATTCTATTCTATTCATATTAGTGCTTAATCATAAAGTCTCTTAAACGCTTAGAACGAGATGGATGTTTAAGCTTTCTTAAGGCCTTAGCTTCAATTTGACGAATACGCTCTCTTGTTACATTGAATTCTTTACCAACCTCTTCAAGAGTTCTTTGTCTACCATCGATTAAACCAAATCTTAATCTTAATACTCTTTCTTCACGCTCTGTTAATGTAGCTAATACTTCATCTAATTCTTCTCTTAGCTTCATCTTAGCTGTATATTCATATGGATCTAGTGCGTGTGGATCTGAAATGAAATCTCCTAAAGAAGAATCCTCTTCTTCACCTACTGGTGATTCAAGTGAAATAGGTTCTTGAGCAATTCTTTGGATTTGTTGAACCTTTTCAACTGTAATATCCATTCTTTCAGCAACCTCTTCTGGAGTTGGTTCACGACTAAATTCTTGTACTAATTGTCTTTGGATTCTAACTAGCTTATTGATAGTTTCTACCATATGTACTGGAATACGAATTGTTCTAGCTTGGTCAGCTACAGCTCTTGTGATAGCTTGTCTAATCCACCATGTAGCATATGTAGAGAATTTAAATCCTTTTTTATGATCAAATTTATCTACTGCCTTAATTAAACCCATATTACCTTCTTGGATTAAATCTAAGAATTGTAAGCCTCTAGATAAATACTTTTTAGCAATTGATACAACTAATCTTAGGTTTGCGTTTACAAGCTTATCCTTAGCCTCATCAGCTACTTCAACGATATCCTGTAATGCTTCATATTCTTCAATTGTAACTGTATTATTGTCATCAGCTTCGATTTCCTCTAGCTTTTGTTTTGCAGCTCTACCTTCAACAACCTGTTCAGCATATAATGTTTCTTCTTCAGTTGTTAATAGAGGAATCTTACCAATTTCCTTCAAATACATTCTTACTGGGTCATCAACCTTAAGTGAAGCAGGTAATTGGTCGTAGCTTGAAATATCTACTTCCTCTACATCACTTAAATTAGGCTCAGCATTATCATCGTTTGAGTCGTCCTCGTCAGGCATTATATCTATTTCTTCCTTGGCAAGCTCTTTTTCTATTTTGTCATAGTTTTCAGAGTCTTCAGGATAATATTGAATAACATCCTTTGCGAAAACGAAACCGCCATTTTTCTTACCAAGTTCTTGTAATTCTTTTAAAATTTCTGAAAATTCCATCTTGTTCTCTCCTTTTTAGATAACTCAATTCTTTTTGTTTTTCTTGGCCATTTCTAACTGTCTTTTCTTATTAGCAAATACCTTTGATGCATATTCAAATTTTTTATTAGAATCTGTATTATTAGATGCAATCTTTCTTTTATAATCTGCATTTTCATTATTAATAGATTCTAATTTAATTTTTTCTATGCACTTTATCATATCCTCTTGATTATAAGGCTCTATTTTATCCTTTGATACCTCTTCCATCATCTGCATATAATAATTTATTTCTTCTTGCTTATCAATTAATTTTAAGAATTTTACTTCTTCAAATATATCAAAATTTGCATAATAATCATTGATTAGCTTAAACCATAAATTAATTGTTTTAGGCTTGAAGCCAAAAACAGAATCACCAAGTGTTTGATCAATATAGATAGCGTTAGCTTTAGATGCTTTAGCATATATAAATAATCTTAATTCAGCAGTTGAATTCCATTTTTCCTTAACCTCTAAAGGTGCTATCTCTTCTGTTGGTATATATTCATTATCATAGCTTGATGTTGGATAATAAATAGATTCAGTATTTAAAGGAGCATTTTGATTTACGTATACATCAAAATCCATTTTAATAGAATCGATTGATGTATTTGTATCATTAGCTAATCTCTTTAAATAAGCCTCTTTGATTGATTCACTATTTTCATTTATCAGCAAACTAAATATTTCATTGCATACATCACTAAATACAATATTATCATTTAAATTTTTATTTATAAATGCTGTAATATATTGATATTCAAGTGCGTCTATAATATGATTTTCAAAATAATTATTATATTCTTCTATACCATATTTTAAAACATATTCATCTGGGTCCATACCATTTGGTAATAAAACAAGCCTTACATTAAATCCAACCTGTTTAAATATATTAATTGCTTTCTTAGAAGCCTTAATACCAGCTGAATCTCCGTCATAACAAATAATCGCATTATTTGTATATTTGCTTAACAGCCTAGCTTGAGATATTGTTAGTGCTGTACCCATTGTACATATTGCTTCCTTTAAGCCACTTCTATATGCGGCTATAACATCCATTTGGCCCTCATGAAGAATAACTCTTTTTTTCTTCATGATTTCGCCTTTAGCATTTTGAATATTAAATAAGACTTCACCCTTATGATAAATCATCGATTCCTTTGAGTTAACATATTTTGGTTGACTCTTATCTGGATTATTAAATATTCTTGCTGAAAATCCAATTGGATTTCCCATTTCATTATAGATAGGGAAAACTATTCTTCCTACAAAGAAATCATGATATGATTTATTATCACTATTGATTAAGCCAGAATCTATCATATCAAGTTCAATATATTTTAAATCATTTAAGACCTTATATAATGTATCAGTTTCCTTAGGAGCTAGACCGATATTAAAGTCCTTTATGACCTCATCTGTAAGTCCTCTTTTTAATAAATAATCTCTAGCCTCTAAACCAAATTCTGTTTTTTCATAATTGGTTCTATATAAATTAACTGCTACCTGTAATATTTCATAATATTTTTTATATGGATCTTCTTTCTTTTGATAATTAGATTTATATTCCATTCCATTAAATTCAGCTAATTTTTGAACTGCCTCTTGAAAACCTATATTTTCAATTTGCATAACAAATTTAATTGGACTTCCTCCTCCACCACAGCCGAAGCAATGGGCGAGTTTCTTTTCTGGATTTACCAAAAATGAAGAAGTTTTTTCATTATGAAACGGACATAATCCTTTATAGTTCTTTCCTTGCTTTTCTAATTTGATATTGTAACTAGATACTAATGCGACTATGTCTGTAGCATCTACTATTTGTTTTACATCATCTTGTAAAGCCAAGGAAATCCCCTCCTATTTTTTAAAACTTAATCTTTTCTTCAATATAAGCTGCAACTTGATCTAGAGGTAATGTAATTTGTTCCATCGTATCTCTATCTCTAATTGTTACTGTGTTATTATTAATTGTTTCATCATCTACACAGATAGTAAATGGTGTACCAATTGCATCTTGTCTTCTATATCTCTTACCGATATTAGCAGTTTCATCATATACTACTGAGAATTTATCTGATAGCATATCAAATACTTCATTTGCCTTTTCAGCATGATTTTTCTTAATTAATGGTAATACTGCAACCTTGTATGGTGCTAGGGCAGGATGTAATCTTAATACAACTCTTGTATCAGTTCTACCGTCTTCCTTAGTTGTAACCTCTTCATCATAAGCACTGAATAGAACTGTTAATAACATTCTTTCAACACCAACAGATGGTTCAACAACATATGGAAGGTATTTTGTATTATCATCTGAATCTAGATATTCCATATTAGCTCCTGAATGAGTTTGATGAGCATTTAGGTCATAATTAGTACGAGATGCAATACCCCATAATTCACCAAAGCCCCAAGGGAAATCAAATTCAATATCAGTTGTCGCATTTGAATAGAATGATAATTCTTCCTTATCATGGTCTCTATATCTTAATTTCTTTTCATCAACACCAATTGATACTAAGAAATCCCAACAATATTTTCTCCAATATTTAAACCAATCTAATTCTGTACCTGGCTTACAGAAGAATTCTAATTCCATTTGTTCAAATTCTCTTGTACGGAAAATGAAGTTACCTGGAGTAATTTCATTTCTGAATGATTTACCAATTTGACCAATACCAAATGGTAGCTTTCTTCTTGTTGTTCTTTGTACATTTTTGAAATTAACGAAGATACCTTGAGCTGTTTCAGGTCTTAGGTATACTTCATTTTTAGCATCCTCAACAACTCCTTGGTGAGTCTTAAACATTAAATTGAATTTTCTAATGTCTGTATAATCTAGAGCTCCACAAACAGGACATACAACATTATTATCCTTTAAGTAAGCTGTTAATTGTTCATTAGACATTCCATCACCAGTTAATTCACCATGAGTGAAATCTTCAATTAACTTATCAGCTCTAAATCTAGAATGACATTTTTTACAATCTACTAATGGGTCTGAGAAAGATCCAATATGACCAGACGCAACCCATACCTCACGATTCATTAATATTGCAGCATCAAGTCCTACATTATATTTATTTGTTTTAACAAACTTCTTCCACCAAGCTTGCTTAATATTGTTTTTTAATTCAACGCCAAGTGGACCATAATCCCAAGCGTTAGCTAAGCCTCCATATATTTCAGAGCCTTGGAAAACAAATCCTTGTTCCTTTAAAAAAGCTACTAATTCATCAAGTGTTATCTTTTGCATAATAATCCTCCAACACATTTAAATCCATTTTATTATTATATATAATAAAGTCAAAAAAGTCAATGTGAATAACTGGATTTACACCTATAATTTAGTAATATTTTTTATATTTAGCAAATATTTTTGTTATTTTTTTAAATTCAAGCTAAAATTCAGTTCTTAGATAATAATAAAAAGGCTCTACTGAGCCCTTTCTCATTATCCTTCAATATTACCTGTAAATTCTTCTAATTCTTTATCTAGTGTAGTTAAAACCTCACCTAGTCCTTCTCTTTTTTCACTAGATGTAATAATTAATTTATCTCCCTCTTGTAATTCTAAGGTATTAATAATATTTTCCTTACAAGATCTTCTTTCACTATTTTTAACCTTATCAGATTTAGTAGCTATTACAACTACCTTTCTATTATAATATTTTAAAAATTTATACATCATGACATCATCTTCAGATGGCTTATGTCTAAAATCAACTAATAGAAAAACTAATCTTAAAGATTTTCTATCCTTCATATATGATTCAATCATTTTACCAAATGTAGCCTTCAAAGATTTGCTAACTCTTGCATAACCATAGCCTGGTACATCTACAAAATAAAATGATTCATTTATATGATAAAAATTAATTGTTTGAGTCTTACCAGGATTAGATGAAGTTCTTGCTAGATTTTTTCTATTGACTAGCATATTGATAAATGATGATTTACCTACATTTGATCTACCACAAAAAACAAATTCAGGTACACCTTCTTCTGGAAATGAATTAAAATCTACTCCACTTGTTAAAAAATCAGCTTGTTTAATTTGCATAAAAATGTACCTCCTTAGATTTCAACATATTATACATTTTTTAATTATTTAAATCAATAAAATGCCACAAAATAGTTGTGGCATTCATTATTATAATTTAAAATTTAATACATTTGCTAGAGGTGCAAATTCTATTTCATTTAATGTACATGTACCTATATCAGAATGAGTATTATCGCCATGACAATCAGAGCCTGCACTAACGAATAAATTATATTCTTTAGCTAGCTTAGTAAAAAATGGCTCTAGGCTTTCATATTTAGGATATCTTACCTCAATTCCATCAAAGCCTAAATCTAATAATTCCTTGATATAATCAGGATTTTTAACTAAGCATGGATGAGCAAATATTGCTACACAATTAGCCTTGTGAGCTAAATCTATTCCTTCCTTTGTAGTCATTTTTGTAGATGGAATATAAGCTTTTGAATTAAAATCACAATACTTTTTAGCCTCTTCAAAAGATATATTATTCAATTTAGAAATATGTCTCATTAGATTAGCTCTAGTTATAACCTCAGATGATTTTAATAATTCTTCTCTATCTGTTTTTAAGCCATAAATATCATGAAGCTTATCTAGCATTTTAAGAGCTCTTTCTTTTCTTTTTTCTCTATAATCGATAGAAAATTCAAGCATTTCCTTTGGAATAATATTATCCTTAAATAGACATACTACATGAATGCTTTCGCCCTTAAATACAGTTGATAATTCTAAACCCTTAATTACTCTTACATTATATTTTTTTGCAATATCTTGGATTTTTTCACAGCCAAAAATAGAATCATGGTCTGTTAATGCAAAAATATCAACATTATTTTTTACAGCTCTTTTAACTAATTCTTCTTCAGTTAAAACTCCATCGGAATGAATTGTATGATTATGTAAATCTATTCTCATATTAATTATCCTTTAATGATAACATATAATCAATCTCAACTAAAATATCCTTAACCTGTGCAAATTTTAATAGAGATAATGCAGTATCTAAATCATATTTTTTTGCTTCTAAAATATTTTTATCTTGAGGATTTAAATCCTGATTATTGTATGTTGCAACAAAATAGGTAACTTCCTTTAATGATTTACCAAAAACATTATATTTAATAGTTCTTTTGAAATTAGGTAGGATTGTCGCATCTATACCTGTTTCTTCTTTTATTTCTCTTAGTGCGCAATCAATGTCATCTTCTGTTCTTCTCCTATGCCCCTTTGGAAAGCCATATGCGCCATTTGGCTCCATAATTAAAACGTATTTTCTTACGCCTTCATCTACTGTATACAATACAGCACCACATGAATATTCTCTTTTCATTTCTATACCCTCTATATTTCAAATCACTTAAAATTATATCACATTAAAGTATCAGCATAAAGGAAAAAATAGATTTTATTTTTGTTTTTAAAAAGAACAAAAAGATGGAAATTAATCCATCTTTAAAGATATTTTTATTGCTGTTTTTAATCCATCTAGGGCAGCGCTTGTTATTCCACCAGCATAGCCTGCGCCTTCACCAATTGGATAGATGTATTTAATACTTGCCATACGAGATTCATCTCTTAATATTCTTACAGGAGATGATGATCTTGATTCAATTCCTATTAATATTGCATCTGGATAATTAAATCCATGAAGCTTCTTATCAAAATTAATAATACCTTCTTTTAAATTTTTTATTACATAATCAGGTAAGCATTTATTTAAATCAGTAAAGAATAAGCCATGAGGATAAGATGTTTTAACACTTCTTTCATTTTTTGCTATATCATCATTTAAAAATTCTTTTACTAAATTTGCTGGTGCCTTATAATCACCTGATAATTTATAAGCTAGCTTTTCATATTTTTCTTGATAATCTATTCCATCTAAAACTGAACCCTTATCATAATCTGATGGCTTAACATCTACAAGTAGTGCACTATTAGAATTAGAGTTATTTCTATCACTATTACTCATGCCATTTACTACAATTGATTCATTTTCACTTTGTGATGCTAAAACATAACCACCAGGACACATACAAAATGTATATATACCTCTATCGTTTGTATGATATGCTAAATTATAATAAGCTGAAGGTAAAACCTTAGCGTATTTACCATATTGTGCCTTATCTATTAATTCCTTTGGATGTTCTATTCTTACACCCATAGAAAAAGCCTTTTGTTCCATATTTATTTTATGATTATTATATAGCATTCTTATTGTATCTTTTGCAGAATGGCCTAAGCCAAGTAATAAATGATTAGTATTAAAATATAATTCTTCATTATTTTTTAAATTTAATATTTTTACTTCTAATGAATCATTAAATTCTATAAAATCTTCAAATTTATGATTGAAATAAAATTCACCTCCAAGTGATTCTATTTCAAGCCTTATATTTTTTACTATCTTTTCTAAATAGTCAGTTCCTACATGTGGTCTTGCATCATATATAACATCCTCTTTAGCTCCATGAATATAAAATTCATTCAATATAAAATTAATTAATGGATCCTTTAGATTAGTTGTAAGCTTTCCATCTGAAAATGTTCCTGCCCCACCTTCTCCAAATTGAACATTTGAATTAGGATTTAATACCTTTCTTTCTAAAAAATCTTTTACTTCTTTTTTTCTTTCTTCTATTTTAGAACCTCTTTCGATAATTATAGGCTTAGCATTACATCTAGCTAAATATAAGGCACTAAACATACCTGCAGGTCCAAAGCCTACGACTATTGGTCTATATTTTTTGTTCCATTTTGGGTATTCTAATTTAATACTTTTATCTTTATATTCATTAATATTTTTGCCAATAAGCTTTTCATTAGTTTCAATTAATAATTTATATATAATTAATATTTTATTTTTATCTCTAGCATCTATAGATTTTTGAATTATTTTATATGTAAATTGATTTAATTTTAAATTATTTTTAATAATATTAAATAAATCTCTTTTATCAAAAGGATCTACTTTAAAATTACTTATTTCGTATTTCATATAAATCTTTAAAAATAGCTAAGGCTGATGTAAATGCGAGCATTAAATTATAGCCTCCGCATAAACCATCAAAATCAACTATTTCTCCTCCTGCAAAAATATTAGAATCCTTCTTAAGAGATAAATTATCATTCAATTCAGATATATCTATTCCACCATTTGCTACTTGAGCAAATTCAAAATCATATACACCTGTTATTGGCAAATTAAATTGATGATAATTAATATTATTTTTAATAATGAAATTATATAATTTAGGCTGCAATACTGATTCTAAATCCTTATAATCATTATTAGGTGATAAATCAATTGATACAAAAATATTATCTTTATTTTTAATTCTTGCATAAAAGCTTGATAAATTCATAACGCAAATACCAGATATGCCATCATCTTTAAAGATAATTTCACCATTTTCAGAATAGATTAGATTATTATTTGAATAAAGGCTTACTTTTACTTTTTGTCTTACGCCTGATATTTCTTTAAGCTTTAATGAGGTTTTAAATCCTACTAATGATGGCTTAAATGAATTAAATTTTAATTTTAAATCATTAATAATATTAATTGATGGATATGGCTTTTTAAATGCCGCATTAGAGCCTATTGCGATAATTATTTTATCGAATGGTCCATATTTATTATTTAAATAATATTGATTATTATTCTTTTTGATATTAATAACTTCATCATCAATGATATTATTTAAATTAATATTTTTTAATAAAATATTTAATACGCTTTGGCTTGATTCAGATAAAGGATACATTCTTCCTTCATTATCATATTTAGTATATATATGTAACTCATTAAAATAATCAAATAAATCCTTTTGGTTTTCTTTAACTATTTTTATCGCAAGATTATTATTATGATATTTTAATTCATCAAGATTAATATTTGATATATTACATTTACCATTGCCTGAGGCAAGGATTTTTCTTCCTATCTTACCTTTATTAAATATTTTATATTCAATTTTATTTCTTTCAAGCTTTGTAGCTAATAATAAGCCTAAAGCTCCACCACCAATTATAGCAATCATTTTACCACCAAGACAATTATAACATAATTTTAAAAGAAAAAAATAACCACTATGGGTTATTTTCCTATATGACATAATGCAACTGTACCAGGTCCTGAATGGGCACCTATTACAGGACATATTTGTCCTAAATGAATATTTAAAGTTTTATCCTTTTCTAAAATAAGCTTTTTAACATAATTTGCACTATCAACATCATCACCATGAGCAATATAAATAGTGTTATATTTAGGATCTCTTGCCTCAAAGAATTTTTCTACTAAAGCCTTAGCTGCAAGCTTCTTACCTATTTTCTTACCAAAAGCAAATAATTTACCTTGATCATCAATAGACATAATAGGCTTAATATTTAATGTAGATGCAATAAATGCTTTAGAAGCACTTACTCTTCCACCCCTCTTTAAATATTTTAGGTCATCTACATAAAACCAATATTCTCCTCTTTTAGCTAATTCAGTCATAAATTTATAATTGTCCTCAATAGACATTCCGTTTTCTCTATTGATTGCTGCAATTTCTGCAAGAAGTCCAATTCCACCTGTAGCTCCTAAAGAATCTACTGGCATAAATTTAAAATCCTTATTTTCATCTTCTAATTCTTCTTTAACAAGTAATGCATTATTGTATGTATTAGATAATCCACTAGATAAAGAAAAATATAATACATTTTCTTTATTATCTATGTATTTCTTTAAATAATCCTTATACATAAAAGGTGTAATTTGACTTGTTTTAGTTATTTTTCCTTCTCTCATGCTGTCATAAAATAATTTCATTTCTTCTTCTGTTAAGAATTTACTAGAAAGATATTCCTTATCATCAATTGTATAATTCATTGGAAAAAATCCAATGTCATATTTTTTTATAGTTTCTTCTTTTAAATCAGCTGATAAATCAACTATAATTTTATAATTTTCCATTTTTATACTCCTTCATATTTACACACTTGTGTATTATATGCTAAAATAAATATATATACAATAGCCAATATAGGCATTATTGTGTATTAATACACACATTTAATAAAAGAGTAGAATAAAAGGAGAAAAAATGGATAAACGAATTATAAAAACTAAAAAAAGTATTACTGATGCATTATTATATTTAATAGAAAAGAAAGAATCTAATAAAATTACTGTTTCAGAAATTGCTGAAGTTGCAAAAATAGAAAGAAAAACATTTTATCTTCATTATTCTTGTATTGAAGATGTTTATAATGATTTACAAAAGCATATTGAGGATGATTTTAATGAAGAAATAAAAAAGATTACTAAGGATCCTAATTTTCAATTTAGAAACATTTATTATAATTTAAATACTGTAATAAATAATAATATTAATTTCTTTAAATCAGTTGCCAAAAATGATTCATATTCCTTCTTATTACATTCATTTGAAAATATATTATCTAGTATGATATGTGAAGTTGCAATTAATATGTGTCATGTTAAAAGTAAAAATACAAAATATTATAGTGATTTCTATGCTTCTGGTATTTTATCATTATATACTAAATGGTTACGTGGTGAAACTGATTTATCCTTAGATGAATTAACTAATATTTTAACTAAGGTTTCATTCTTATCTGCAGATGAATTAATTAATAGAACGCCAAAATTTTAAAAAAAAATATCTCCGACGAATCGGAGATATTATTTTTTTATCTGTTTTGATTTAATTCAAGATCGATATTAAACATTCTCTTCTTATATTTTTCAATCTTATCATCAATTGGGTTAAGACGAGATGCAAGCTCACGTTTCTTAGTTACAACTGATTTTCTTACCTTGTTTAATTCGTTCATGAAATTAGTTCTTTCCTTGTTAGAGTAAGTTGGATTATCCTTTAATACTGTTAAACGAATAACTTCTTCCTCTAGCTTCTTTAATTCCTTAAGTTCTTCCATCTTAAGCTTTGAGTTCTCTAATTCGAATACCTCATGTTCAAGTTTAGAACGTTCATCAAGTAATTGTTGTTTCTCTTCTTGATGTTCTTCCCAGTATTTTTCGTTTTTGAACTTTTGCTCAACACGGTCACGTTTACGGATATCAACGAACTTATCTTCAAGTTTCTTCTTATCTTTCTTGATTGTTTCAAGACGAGTGTTACGTTCTGATAATGAACACTTTAAAGAATCCTTAACCTTAGAGCCAGAAATCTTATGACCATTATTTCTAATGATCGCTTCTTCCATCTTAACAATGTTTTGTAAAATAGAAGTTACAGTACCATGCTTCTTAGCTAAATCCATTAGATATTCCCATACAAGAATACATGCATCTTGAGTATCTCTAAATTTAATATAAGCTTCGTCTGTTTGAGTTTCTTTCTTTTTACCGAAAGTTTTAATGGATTCTTTACTTACAGATGTAACAATCGCGTTGATATTAGAAGCTAATTTATCTTCATATACTACGATTTCTACACCGAAAGTTTGATTTGCTTTTCTCATCAAAGGTTCCATGTAATCAATAGTATCCTTGATTTGCTTTAAACTTTCCTCACCAGGTTTATCCCTGAATAGAATTGCAGTTTTTAATACATATGCAACTGCAATATCAATACAGTTAGTTCTAACTGTAAATTGGTAATCTTCAAATTCTTGCTTGTCTGCATTAGCTAATGCTGTATTCCAGCAGTTAATACTTTCAAGGAATCTGAAAGATTTTCCTTCTGAGCCTTTACCGGCACAGTTACCCTTCATTAACCATGCATCTGAGTTTGTAGCATCTAATTCGATAATACGATTAGCATAATTCTCAGCATCTACATAGTTCTCAGAGTCAAATGCGTTCTGAGAAAGGATAAATAAGTTCTCAATCATTTGAGAAGTTTCAACACCCATTCCTGGTCTAACCTCTAAATTCTTAACTTGAGGTGCTACCTTCTTTGAAGGTGCTGCTTGTGTTGGCTGAACCACAGGTTTAGCAACAACTTTTTTCACTGTAACGGCTTGACCAGGCTTTTGGACAATTGTCTTTGGCTGTGGTTTTACCCCTGCCGCATCGTTTGACTTCTTGACGTTAGAAACGATACGTTTTACAGCGTTTGCGTCATTTGATGGAGCTTTTGGCTGAACTACTACTTTTCTTACGATAGTAGGAGCTGGCTTTGGAGATAACACAGGGTTTTCTCTAGCTTCATCGTTTGCTGGTGCTTCTTTTTGTACATTAGGATCGTCCGGAACGTCAACGAACATGCTTCGAGCTTCTTCAATGGAATACTTAGCACCACATACTTGGCACTCAAAGAAACCACTTACTTTCACGAAGTCGGATTCACCACATAAATCACAAACTATCTTTTTCATTTGGTTTTCTCCTTTTTCTATATTTTCTTTTTAACTGACCATACCTTTTAACAGACATAAGTGGTATTTTGTACAGGTCATAAATTTCTTGAATTTATTTTATAATACTGGTAATACAAAATGGGCACTATCACGTTGACATTTCCTAAAAGCACCAAGGAGAAATGTACGCTTATTATTAATTAAAGCGTGCGTTTGTATACTGGAATATAAACTATTCCGCGCATATAAATATAAACTTGTCTGTCTTTATGTTAAATCTAGATATACTAGAGTCTAACCATTAAAATATATAATAAAACGTAATTTACACGTAGTAATCGCATTTATCATAAGTAAATTATAACAAAAATATAAATATTTTTCAAGCAAGAAATGCCTAGTGAATGCCTAAACCACCAATTAGTCCCACTTTTTGTGAGGAAAACGATTACTTTATTTTTTAAATTTTTTTGAAACATTAATTTTTCTTAGTTAAAAAAGCTCAAAGAATTCAGCTATTTTAATAAATTATTTATATAATCATTTGCTTCTTCTCTAGATTTGAAAATAATTATTCTTTTATCATTTTTATATTTATCAATCAAATTCATAAGTATAGGCTTTATTTCAGTAAACCAATTAATAATCCATTCTTTAAATTCACTATCAAATTCTTCTTCAATCCATGGTAAATCATCTCTTTTTTTGCCTATTCTTAAATTTGCACCAGCAAGGCATACATCTTTTGGATAATCCAAGAAAAATACAGTATCTGCAGATTTAAACCTAATTTCATAGGTTCTAGAATAATCTCCATCTATTATCCAGCTATTTTTATTTAATATCTCATTTAATTTATGATCAAAGTCTTCTCTACTTATATGTGTTTTATCCTCATTCCAAAAAATATTATCTAAATGAACTAGTGGTATATTTAATATTTTATTTAATTTTCTTGAAAATTCACTTTTACCGGCACCTGATGGTCCTACTACTATTATCCTATTCATTACTTTCTCCATAATTAAAAAGCCGAATAATCGGCTTTTTATAAATTATCTCATTGAGCCATATACAAGTGGCTTTTCATATGTTTTTTCGTATAAATCCTTCCATAATTGGTAGTTTTTATCCATCATTTCCTTAACATTTTCATTTTTAGATTTTAATGGATCTGGATAAATAGGCTCCATAATATGAACTGTATATTCTTGAACCTTGAATCCATCTGTACCCATAATATCACTATCTTTCATTGTAATAAAACATGGGACTACTGGAACATTATTATTTACTGCGAATTGGAAAGCACCTTTCTTTAAAGGCTTTGGCTTTCTATAATTCCACCACATTGATTGTTCAGGATAAACTAATACTAAATCACCTTTTTTAAGGATTTCATTAGTTGATTTCATAAATTCCTTTAATGCTTGACCATTAGATGCTAGAGGTAATGTATAGCAATTTCTCATTAAGAATCCATAGAAGCCAGGGAATGATGTATAATTTCCTTCTCTAATTACTCTATAGAACTTCTTCTTTCTAGTATCACAAGATGCTTCATATGCCATTTGCATTGCGAATGAATCTAGGGCATTGAAATGGTTACATGTTAGGATAGCTCCTGTTTGAAGATTTCTTAAATTATCCTTACCAACAATATCCTTAACAATCATAATCTTCTTACGATTAATTTTATTTAAGAAGCGTCTAGCAATAAAATATGCAAATCTAGTTTTAAGCTTACTCTTAATCTTCTTCTTTGTGTAATCTACCTCTCCTGGTTTGATAGGACGAGAAGGTGGATCCATTTCAACATCCTCAGAGAATCTATTTTCATTTTCATATTCTCTAATTCTCTTTAATACCTGTAATCTATCAACTGGCTTTCTACTATGCATAACATCAACATACTTAACACTAGCATTAGTCATATCTATAGCAAGCTTAACTAAATTATCTGATTGAGCCATATCCTTTTGTCTTTGTTCATCAGAATAATTATCTAATATTGATTTAATTTCATCATAAACACAAGTCATTTTAGCATATTTCCAGAAATAATCCTCATATGTTACTCCCTTGAAATGCCATGGCTTATGCCACATAATGTAATGAATTAGATTAACTTCCTCTTCTTTACATTTCAATTCACCATAAATTTCAGTATTCCAAGAATCATTAATCCATTTAATTCTATTTCTACAGATTATATTTAAATAATCCTCATCTTGTGTTACCTTACATTCATATAATGAAATGATATCTGAAAATTGATCTAGGACACATTCATCTCTAAATAATTTACAATTAATTACTAATACACCTGCGTTAAAATAATTATATCTATCTAGACCTAGATTAATATTTACATAATTTCCAAAAACATCATTTTGAACCATAGCTTGTTCATGACAAGCACCAACTAAATTATTTCCTAATTCAACATTATATAATTCTGAAATATCACCTTTAACAATTGTATCTGAATCAATATAGATAGACTTATCTAATTCAGGGAACATTTCTGCAATAAACAATCTATAATATGTAGCATTTGAATAATAATCACGAACAGGTAATCTATCTCCCATTTCCTTGATATATGATGTTACATCAACAAATTCTACTTTACAATTACCATAATTCTTAATTACCTCAGGAGCTAATTTTTTAACTTCTTCAGTAATATCAGTATTTAATATATAGAAATTATAAAAATTATCCTTATTAGCATTTTCCATAATAGAAGTTAATGTTATATATGTAAACTTACAAAATCTATTATCACAAGCAAAAAATACATGTATTTGATTACTCATTTTTATCCTCCTTAAAATAAGTATTCTTAATTGAAATATATTCATTTAACACATCATCAAACTGATGATATTTTAATTTATAATGTACGTCATCTATATGCCACTGCTTAATATTTTTAACATGTGGATATGGAGTCCAGTATAATCTTTTTGAAAAATGTCTAATAACTGTTTTCTTTGTAAGCATCGCTTGACAATTGAAAATTTGTTTTAGCATTTTTCTTTTTGTTGTAGCTCTTATTAGAGCACTTTGATCTGCGAAAACTAATTTTTTTGTTCTAATTAATTCTCTTGCCTTACCTAAAATATTAGTTTCTTTCATATATTTTAGATTAAATAATAATACACCTGCGTTTATATAATTAGGATTAATTAGAAGTTTTCCATATTGATCCCTTGCTGCAGCATATTCATAGCCTTCAACATCTATATCCCATAAAAGTCTTATATCTCTATTTACTATTAAATCAATATCTAGATATAACAGCTTATCTGGCATATTAGGAATTAAATCAGCTAATAATCTTAATAATGTATAAGGTGATGCATAGCAATTCTCATTTGGCGAATTTGCAAATTCTTTATCATAATAGCTTCTAACGTCAATTACTTCAACTTTATTTTCTTTATTATATTTTTTAGCTACTCTATCTAGGATATCTGCCATATAATCATTTAATATTAAATATTTAGGATTAATATGACTTACATCCATTGTATAAATATAGAAGGTAAAGGGTTCAGTTGTTTCAGTTCTTTTTAAAATCGAAAGCATTGTAGTAAGCATTCCGTCAAAAACTTTATCGTTTCCACAAAATAATATATTAATCATTATTTGTTTTCTCCTTTTCAATATACTTAATAACTTCAACCTCATTTAACTTAGATAAATTATCCATTGCTTCAAACACCTGATCTCTAAGCTTTTTTCTTGCATCCTTGTTTGATAATGTTTTATCTGGTAAGAATGGTCCTGCAACATGAGTTTCAAGCTTTACCTTGCCATTTTTTCTTTTCTTATAAACATTTACAAAACAAAATGCCGGTTTATCGTATTCTACAGGATATCTAAATGATAAATCCTTAAATGGTCTAATAAATGTACAATATGGCCAAATATGAGCTTCGGGATAAATCATTATTACATGTTTTTGTTTAACTCTATAATCAATACATTTAACAAAATTCTTAGATGCCTTCATATCATCAGGAAGTGGTATAGCTCCCATTGATGGAGTTACTCTTCCAAGGTATGGCATTGATACGTTATTAGCATGAACTATAACATATGTATCCTTATAACCATTTACCATTGTAGGTATTAATGCATCTGCGATATCTTGGGTATGATTACCATAAACAAAATATGCATCCTTCTTGTATGGCTTTAAAATTTTTTTGTTATATATCTTGTGTCTAAATTTAATCTTTAAATACCAGGGAGCTAAAACACAAGCAACCATACGATACCAAAAAATATGAGTGATGAATCTAAATGGGCCGCGTCTAATATATTTATAATTTTCATCAATTTTCTTGGCTTCTATTTTAGCATCAGAAAATTCATCATTTAATATGTCTTCATAATATATAACTTTCGGTTCCATTATTACACCTCAAATTTTTCATCTTATATTATATTCATAATCAATTCTACTTCAATATTTTTGAAAGCTATATCGTTTTCCACTATCTTTAGAGGCCATTTTTTTAATTCTACTGCCAGTAGAATAGCTAAAAAACCTCTTTATAAAGCCATTTTTTTATGCTATAATAAAGCCATGAGTGATTTAAAAGCAATTATAGCTAGAAATTTAGTAGAGTTAAGAAAAAGCAAAAAATATACACAACAGGACCTTGCAGAGATCTTACAATACTCTGATAAAGCAATATCTAAATGGGAGAAAGGAGATTCATTACCTGATATTGAAGTACTTTATCAAATATGTAATCTCTATGGTGTTACCCTAGATTTTCTAACCCATGAAGGTTCCCTAGAGGAAAAGAAAGAATATATTATTCCTAAATACGAAATCAGGAATAAAGCAATTATTACTCTTCTTTTCGTTATTGCAGTATGGACATGTGGTATTGCAGCATTCGTTGCGATAAATATTTATAGCTCACTAATTATGTGGCCTATATTTATTTGGTGTGTGCCTGTTTCGGCAAGTATGCTTATCTACTTCAATTTAAAATGGGGAAAAAGATTATATAATGTATTTATCTTTACAGTTATGTTATGGGGATATATAGCTGGTGTTTATTTTCAGCTTCTATATTCCACAAATGCTAACCTTTGGCCACTTTTTTTAGTAGGTATACCAATTGAAATTGCAATTATTCTTTGGTCTTTCTTAAAGCATGATTAAGCATCTTCGGATGCTTTTTTATTTAATTATGTAGATACTCTAATGATACTAAATCATCTAGTATCCGATACTAGATTACACCAATCTATATAATAAGTCAACTATTTTTTTATATATTTATTGTAATTTTAAATATTTTATGATAAACTCTAAATGATGAGAGGATGTGTACTTATGAATAGCATTAAAAAGTCTTTAGAAAATTGGTTAAATGAACTTAATAATTTCAGCTTTAAGAATTATGAAGAACTTCCAGAAATTGATTTGTATATGGATCAAATTGTTACTTTTTTAGATAAGCAATTGTATATATTCCAAAATAATACTATGGATAAGCAAATTACTTCTTCTATGATTAATAATTATGTTAAGGGTGATGTCTTACCTGCACCTATAGCTAAAAAATACAATCGTGAGCATCTAGCTTTGATTGAAGAAATATGTACACTTAAGCAAGTATTGAGTATTGCTGATGTTAAGCAAATTGAAGATGATAGATATAAGGATGCTACATCAAAGGGAGAAATCTTCAATGAATTCAATCGTATGAATAATGAAAAAATAGAATTATCAGTAAATGAAGCATTTAAAAAATTAAATGATATAGATGAAAATGATTCTTCTGCCCTAATCGCACTAGCTACTGATTTCGCATTAACTGCAAATGCTTATATTAATATTTCTAAAAAGATATTATATATGACTAAGAGATATGCAGATATTGAAAGAATGAAAGAAACTACAGAAGCTGAATTAAATAAAGAATCAAAAAAAGATAAGAAAAAGAAAAATAACGAAGAGGATTAATAAAATCCTCTTTTTTTATTTATTAGTAAATTGTATATTAAATTATCAATCGTAAATTATACATTATTTCACTTTCAAGTATATTATACATATGATATAATATAAGTGTATAGATTGGAGGTGAAATGATGTTTAAAACTATTAGCTATCATTATAAAATTAATGATAAAAATATTCTTAAAATATTACAGT
>Ga0247610_10002480_pt1 | contig 21220 bp, 35 predicted proteins | sample 174DNAGHGhighgp2_FD_193483 | JGI IMG/M metagenome (GOLD analysis project Ga0247610, IMG submission 193483) | Sheep rumen microbial communities from Palmerston North, Manawatu-Wanganui, New Zealand - 1742 DNA GHGhigh gp2 | ecosystem: Host-associated > Mammals > Digestive system > Stomach > Rumen...
ATGTGATGTCCCTTATTTATGGAGATAATTTCATAGGGCAGAAAAGTTTGGCAGGGAAGGATTACGCTTTTCAAGGTTTGTTCTACCAATCTTCAAAATTGGTGGATATTGAAAACATAGTGTTGCCTGCTACTACATTATCCCCAAGCTGTTATCGTAATATGTTCAGAGGAACATCTATAACATCTGCTCAAGAGTTAGAACTTCCTGCGATGACATTGACGGATAGTTGTTATAGAATGATGTTTAGAGACTGTGCATCATTAACATCTGCACCAAGGCTCCCTGCTACCACGCTAGTTGATAGTTGTTACAGGACAATGTTCTATAATTGCACCTCATTAATCACTACACCTATAATTTCTGCTACAACAGTTGGTTCTTATAGTTGTTATGGTATGTTTAATAATTGCTCTTCATTAACTACTGCGCCAGAACTTCTCGCTACCACAATTGGTCCAAATTGTTATGAATTTATGTTCTATCAGTGCACTTCATTAGTTAACCTTCCGAGTACGTTACCTGCTACTACTTTGGCGGATAATTGTTATAAGCAGATGTTCGATAGATGCAGCGCTTTGACAAGTATTCCAAGCAATTTTCTACCCGCTACTACATTAGCACCTAACTGCTACAAATGGATGTTTGAATACTGCACTTCGTTGAACAATGTCCCTAGCACATTATTGCCTGCTACTAAATTGGTAAATAGTTGTTATTATGGTATGTTCCACAACTGTTCCTCGCTCACAACAGCTCCAATACTTCCAGCAATCACATTAAATCAAGCATATTGTTATGCCTATATGTTTGTGTATTGTTATAATCTCAACTATGTTAAAGCAATGTTTACAACCGACCCAAATGGCCGTAATTATACAATAGGTTGGTTGACTGATGTTGCACAAACAGGTACATTCGTCAAGAACAGTGCTGCTGCGTGGAATATGACAGGCAGTAATGGTATCCCGAGTGGTTGGACTGTGCAGACTGCGAGTTCGTAAATTAAAATAAGTTTTATGATAAATATCAAAGACTATGACTGCGTTTGAACCGCAGTAGCTCTTTAATGAATAATAATTAATATATTAATTTTAAATTCATTTATTTATGAAAAGTTATTTTTTTAATTTTGCACTTGTTGCATTAGTAGCCTGTGTTGCAGGTATTTTAACTTTCCTTTGTGGGGCAGCAGTCCCTGCAGCTATGGTAAGTGGTGTTTATTCAGGTTTAGCAACTGCATTGAGTTATCAATTTGGTAGACTTATGGCAGGTGCTGGCTATGATGGTAAGATGCTTCTCATTCAAGTAATTGCTGGTGTACTGTTTGGTGCATTCGGTGGTTGGATGTTATCTGTAGGATGATAACCAAAGATAAGAAGTTACACTTTATCTGTTGTATGTTAATAGCCCTAGCTACTACAATACTTATTGGTTTATTATCTAATTGGTATGCTGGTAGTTTAGCTGGGTTATTAACTGCAATGGGTACAGGTGTAGGTAAAGAATACGGAGATAAAATCAATCCTTATAATAAATGGGATTGGTATGATGTATTAGCAGATTTAATAGGAGCTATTGTAGGTGCTTCTATTGGTATATTAACTATTTTAATATTATAAATATGGGAAGAACAGGTAGTTTAAGAGAATATTTATCTAGCGTATCTACAACGATAGCTAACAATAGTGGTGATAAGACTAAAGATCCATTTGATACACTTAAGGCATTTATTGGAAATAAGAATAACATAGAAGCAATTTCAGTGACTGATGCAAATGGTACTTTTTAGACTATTCCATACAATGGCTAGGAAGAGATAGAACTTATTGGATTAGAAAGTCCTTTTATTTAGAAGGCAGTGCATTTTAAAAACCATACAACAATATATCTTAATAATGAAACTACAGCCTTCTTATATACTAAGAACAGAAAGGTTATTGGTATTTCTCCAGTAGAAGGAGGGGAAGGTATTACATGTAAATCATAGGATGAGTCAGATTATGGTTGGACTATAACTTTCATACTTAATTAATAAAATGCTAATAAATAATACAAATTAATTTAATTAGCAACTAACATTTATTTACTCACAATGTTGCAGATATTATCATATTGATGTATATTTGCAACATTAATTATATATATAATATGAGTACTTATAGAGAATTAGTATATATGTGTCTTGATTAGGTAAAGGCTATATCTGATGATAGTACCTTTACTGAAGACCACGCTTTATTTCTACTTTCTAAATACAGAACTAACATATTAAAGCAAGCATACTAGAATGGATAGACTGCTGTATCAGATAGTAATTATCAAACATTATGTGTTGATGTATGTCCATATGAAGCTAATGGTGCTGATGTGTGTGGTGCTGGTGTTTACTTACGTAGTACAGAAAAGATACCATTTACTTTACCTTTTGGTAGTGTTACAGTATATACAAATGATTTCTTTGGTAAGAGAATATCTTATGTATCCAGAGAAAGAATGAAGTATGTAGGTAATAATAAATGGACTAAGAATGCTATATTTGCTACAATAGGACCTGATAATTATCTATACCTTAAATCAGCTAATGATAAATTCCTCAGAATCAGACAAGTAACTCTTACAGGTATATTTGAAGATGCTGATAAGGCAAATGAACTTGCTTGTGAGAAAGCTGGTGAAATATGTGATCCAATGGATAGACAATATCCATTAGAAGAAGGTCTTATTAATAATGCTATCCAGGCAACTGTTAGAGATTTATTAGGTGCTATGTATAGGCCTAAAGATAATCTTAACAATGCTAATGATGATATGGCTACACTTGAATACTTCTTAGCTAGAAACACTAAGAAAGGTGTTAGAGATCTAATTGAAGATAATGTAGGACAATAGTGATTTTAGAAATAAAGTATTAAAGGTAAATGAGCATCGTAAGCAAGTTATAAGTGGTTCTTATGGTGTATATGATGCTTATAGGTGGATAAGAAAGAATGGTTGGTTGAATATAGGTAGACCTATAACAACTAAACAATTTTACTATATAATTAGAGAAATAAATAAAGCATTAGTTTAGAGCTTCTTGGAAGGACATGACATTAAATTCCCATATAGTATGGGTAAATTGATGTTACTAAAGAAAGAGCCTAAAGTGTTTTATAAAGATGATTTGTTAGTTAATAATCATAGAGTTGATTGGAATAGGACTTTAAACTTATGGAATGAAGACGAGGAATCGTATAGAAAGAAAGTTCTTGTAAGAACTATTGAATAGAACATTTTCTCCATAAACTATATCAAGAAGAATGCTACTTACAAGAATAAAGTCTACTTCAAATTCCGTCCAATGAGAAGCTTTAAACTTTTGCTTAAAGATAGAATAAAGAATAAAGAAATAGATGCACTACAAGTATGGCAGGATATGTAAAGATACAATAGATAATAGATGACATAATGGAACATCCTTTATTGTAGGATGTTACATAGGAACGTGTTATCAAATATGCAGCAGACTTTATGCAGATGGTAGGTGTTCCTAAGATGTTTGATAACAAGACTGTAACACTTGAAGTTACAAAGTATAAAGCATAGCTACCTTGTGACTTCTATAGTATATTAGGAGTAAGAATGTCAAATAGTCATATAGCTTTCAGAGCTACAACGGATATATATCATCTTAGTGATGATAAAGAGCCTGCAGATAATTATAGAGATTTAACTTATAAGATTCAAGGTAACTATATCTTTACATCAATAGAAGAAGGTGAAATAGAAATATCTTATCTTTCTATACCTGTAGATGATGAAGGTTTACCAATGATACCTGATAACGTTAAGTATATTAATGCATTAGAGTTGTATATAAAGAAAAGATTATTTACTATATTGTTTGATTAGTAGAAATTACATCAAGCTATACTCCAAAATACACAACAGGAATATGCATGGGCTGTAGGTCAAGCACAAAACGATTTAATCAAACCTTCTATTGATGAAATGGAATCTATAGCAAATATGTGGAATCAAGTTATATGGTCTACTACAGAACATAGAAATGGATTCAGAGATAGCGGTAATAAAGAATACTTAAGGAGACATTAATTATGCCAGCAAAGATTAGTACACACGTGTTTAAAGGTATGCAAAAAGATATTAACGTTGCTAATAGTAGTAACGAATATCTTTTTGACGCACATAATATTAGACTTAACTAGTTGGACGATGATACATTAATGTCCATAGTTAATGAAAGAGGTAACGAATGTATATTACAATCAGGTATAATAGGATAGTATGTAAGTCATTACGTTATAGATAACCACATTGTAGTATTTACTTATGACGAAACTAATGAAGTAAATATTATTTATAGAATAGATATTAATGAAACTAATTCTCCTACAGTATCTATATTATTTGATGCTTCTGATTTAAACATTAGACCTGAAAAACCATTAGAATTTACATCATATTATGAAGCAGAAGGTGTAGTAAAAATATATTGGGTAGATGGTGTAAATCAACTTAGATTTATGAATATAATGGAAGAGCTTAAAAATATAGCTAATCCAGGTGAGACTCCTATATATAGAGCATATACTGACTCTAATGACTTTAATACTACACCTGAGTTACAGTTAAATGAGACTGTTACTGTTGAATAGATAGATGGTAATGGTTAGTTTCCAGCAGGAGTAATACAATACGCATTAACTTATATAAATAAATTAGGCGCAGAAAGTAATATATTTTATACTACCAAGTTACATAGTATTCAATATCCTACAAGAGCTGCTAGTCCATAGGAATTTATTAACTGTACATTCTAGATTACTGTAGATAATGTAGATATTAGTTTTGATTATATCAGGTGTTATCAATTACTTCGTACTTCATTAGATGCTCAACCTACTTGTTTAATATTAAACGAAGTACCTATAAAAGGTAAAACAACAATTGATATATTTGATAATAATGTTGGTGCATATTATGATGCTACTGCCTTATTGTTTCAAAAATATCCTATAAAAGCTCATACTTTAGATTAGAAGTCCAATACTTTATTTTTAGGTAATTTAAATGAAGATGTATTCGAAATACCTAAAAATAAGTTAGTAACAATAATGAACTTCTTTAAAGATAAAATAGATTTTGTAAATAGTACGAATGGAGACACTGATATAACCTACACTCTTGAAGGTGTATCATCATATAAATTTAATCCTAATGCAGATAAAATAAGAACATTTAAATCTGGTGAAGTATATAGAATTGCTGTATAGTTTTAGGATAATTATGGTGTATGGAGTTAGCCTGTATATGTTGCAGATAAAGCTGTAAATTGTACTTAGATGTAGAATGGAGATACTATATATCCTATATGTTTTTAGTATAGTAGTGATAGTATACCTACTGAAGTATTAGAATATAAAAAATTCAGATTTCTTATGGTTAATCCATCTTCTGGAGATAGAAGTAGATTAGTCTAGGGTTTAGTTACACCCACAATGTATGAATTATCAGATAGGATATTTAATACTCCACATGCTTATAGTTCTTGGTTCGCTAGACCTTTTAACAGTAACGTTATTGCTAAACAAAACTACTTAATTCCTGCAGGTAAAGATTGGGAAGCTGAAATATAGGCTCAATTGTTGGCTAAAGATGTGTGTTTAGATTTACCGTATGATTGGTATACAAATGTAGCTACTTGGAGAAGTCCATATGCTACTGATTTTGAAGATAGTTTATCACCAGCAACATTAAGTTTTGATTTGAATTGGGCTGTTACAAAAGTTGATAACTCTACTGTAAGATTGGATATTACTCTAGCTAATTGTATAGTAACAAAAAACACTTTAAATTTAAAAGATAATATGTTATATGATAAAGTATTATCTGGATCTCCTTATACAGGAGTTCCTTATGAAAGTACATATTATTTAAATTATACTAGTGGACATCTTGTATTAGTAGATTATACAAATGCTACGTTGAGTGGTAAGATTATAGATATACTTTCAGCTACACCAAATGGATCTATATTTAGATTATTTACAGATAATGCATCACAACTTTCTAATTTACAAAATGAACTTCACTCTAATATAGATGGTGCTGTATTATGTGATACTGATATGTCTACAGCATAGCAGGGAGAAAGAGAAACAGATACTTTACATATTCAATTTAATTCATTAAATATAAAATTTGATAGTTAGTATTATGAACAACCATCTTCTGCTATATCTGTGTTTGGATTTAATGGTGGTTCTTTATCTGATTTTAGAATAGACCACTCTATATTGAACTTATACAGTCCTGACATTAATAATTAGTATTATGAAATACATCATAATGATAATTTAACACTTAATTTAGTTGGATATTCAGAAGTTACTTCGTTGTTAGATAATGTATATTTAAAATTAGAAAATGCCGGATCTTCTTCAAACAGTGTAGTAAATCCATATTTTAATTTTAGAGAAACAAGAAGTATCAACAATCCCTTTAAAACTTTTAATTTTACTAGAGGACTATTTAAAGATTCCACTGTATACAAAAGACTTAGAGACGGTAATACTACCATAATGCGTGAATCTGGAATGTTTACATTATACAATGGTGGAAGCCATACTACAACAGATTATGATAGGCAATTAGAAAATTCTCATGCTCCTTTGTATAACTTTGCAGTATATCCTTGGCATGGTACAGGTTCATTAAACAATGAAGATAATACTGAAGGACAAGTAAGATCTGCAACATATACTAAAATATTTGCCAAAGAATGGATATGTGATAATACAAATTATTACAATATAGATTATCAATTTGTATATAGAGAGTTAGCATCTGGAGAAAGTGTTGATACACATAATGTGAGCAATTGTAAACTTAATACTTGCTTTGTGTGTAATAATACCAACAATGTAAGTACTATTAAACAAGATGGAATAAGTAAAACTTATATCGGTAATCCAGATTTAGCTAGGACTTTTGTTAATATGAAGAATGGTATTATACAAAGTCCATAGATAGAATTTGGATATGATATTTATATAATAGAAAACGATATATTTAAAAAACTATCCGATTTTAATTATTATGCTCATACTCATAATTCCGATGGAGATTTAGAGAAAAAAATACTGTTCAAATATTATGAAAATAGTGATATTGATTCAAGATATCCATAGGCAAATAATAAAAAAACTAGTTGGAAACCAATAATATATAAAACAGACCCTATACAAATAAAATATAATGCTGATACACATGTAATTATTCCAATAGATAGAAATAACAATGTATTATCTACATTACCTTCGTTAAGTCTTAATGAAGACACTTTAAATATTTCTACATATTTTCCAGTATGGGATAATCAAGTTCAATATACAGACGTTGTACCTAAAATTTATGATAGTGAAGATAATCGAATATTGTGTGATGAATTATTAAGTTATTTTCACATTGGTGAATTAACAAGAACTATAGTTACTAGATATAATGGTAATATAGAATTTAATGATAATTATGATTAGGAAGATCCTGTACTTATAAGTAACACATTTATACCTATAATGGAACCTCAACCTATAAGTTCTTTAAATGGTACAATAAAAACTAACTATGGAGATACTTGGTATGGTAGATGGGATTGTATGAAAACTCAACATAAGACTGATTAGGACGAATAGAGTGTGCACGATTATGTATCTATAATGATAGAAAGTCATATAAACTTAAATGGTAGATATGATAGTTATAGGAATTTCTATGATTAGACATTAGTAAATGCATAGAATGCCAATAAGTTTAATGATGTATACAACCAAATGGATAATTTCTGGTCATACAAAGTAATTCCTAATTATCTTAAAACTACTTATTATCCTAATCAAATAACTTGGTCTTTAACTAAATAGGCTGGTGCATTAGTTGATGAATGGACTAGAATAACAGCTGCTAACGTTGAACAACTTGATGGTAACAAGGGACCAATTAACAAGATACTTAATTATAGGGATAGTTTATTTGTATTTCAAGATAAATGTATATCTTAGATTAAATATAATGAACAAACACAAATGACTACTGCTGAAGGAGTTCCTATTGAAATATCTAACAGTTAGAAAGTTACAGGTATAGTTAAAGTATATGATGGTACAGGTTGTATTAATAAATGGTCTATAGCATCAGATGCTAATGGTATATTTTTTGTAGATAATGTAAATGAATGTATAATATGGTTAGGTGGTAGTTAGGATACACCATTAGTAAACCTAACTACCAGTAAGGCTTTCACTTAGTTTATGAAAGCAAATAACTCATTCGATATCTGGAATCCAAAAGATTTTAGTAACTTTGTAACGTTTATAGACTCTGCGCATAAAGATATATATTTTATAAACAAAAATAAATGTTTATGTTTCTCATTAGTGTTATAGGAATTTACATCATTCTATGATTATGAGAGAACATTTGGTATGTTTAACATAAACAATAATTTCTATAGTTTATATGCACCATATACAGTAAATCAATAGACTTAGGTTGGTAGTTATGGGCAATTAAAATTATATAGAAACTTTACTGGTAAGTATAATAACATATATGGTAGTTATAAACCCACAACATTTACATTTATAGATCATGGAGAATCATTCTTGACTGATAAAACATTCACTAATATAAATTATATACAAGATGCATATGATGTAAGTACTAGTGGTGATGGGTATCAAAGTTATAAAGATGATTATGATGCTGTGGATTATAGCTATATGAAAGATATAACATTCCAGAAATTAAGAGTATGGACACCATTCTAGGATACAGGAGATATTACTCTAAGTCTATAGACTGAAAATGTACAACGTAAGTTCAGAACTTGGGGGATACAGATAGCTAGAGATTTAAAATATAATACTGTATCTGATGTAGATAGGATTAGAAATAACTGGGCTAAATTCAAGTTCGTATTTGAATAGCCAGATAAGAATGTTATGATAAATCCTAGAGATATAAAGATTGAATTAATGAACGTTAATATATAGAGTATAGAGTAATATGAGTTCAGAAAATATTGATGTTTTATAGCAGTGGATACCACCATTTCAAAAAATAGGAAACAACATTCTAGGAAATCGTGTATACGGTGTATAGCCAAATATACCTAAAGACATAAATGTAAATTTACCCTCATTGCCAAGCCCTTCTTTTGGTAATAGAATTAATGATTATATGAATAAATGGGGAGCTTCTCCTATGGGTGGTTTAAATACAGCCATAGGTGCTGCTGCTGATTTAGCCGGCGGTTTAATAAACCATAATGGTTTATCTACTGGTGCTGGTAATATAATGTCAGGTATAGGTAATGTTGTAGGTAATATACCAGGACCTATAGGATGGGCAGGTAAAGGTTTAGCTTTAGCAGGTTAGGCTGTAAATGCTCTATGGGGACATAAATTTAATGATGCTAATGTTGCCACTGCAGAAAATGCTAACGCTAATAGAAATAATTTTTAGTTTGGTGATTATAGTAATACAGCATCATTACTTTCTGGTTCTTTATCTAATGTATAGTTAGGTAATGTAAGTAAAGGTTTTCTAGGTAAAGAAGGACCTTTTTCTAATGCTGTGACAAATAAGATGAAGTAGATAAATAATGATAGAATGTAGGCCAACTTGCGTGCTAATAATAGTGAGTTAAATGCATATAATAATTATTAGACAGGTATGGTAAGAAATGCAATAGCTGGAGATAATATGGGCAATGTAAATAGTGCTGCAGCTGGTGGACCTTTAAATATGTTAGGTGCACTAATGACACCATTTGGAAATAGATATTTTGATAAAGGTGGATATACTCATGGTGGCTTATTTACCAATGGTTTTGTTGAAATAAATAATGGTGGTTCGCACGAGTAGAATCCTAATGAAGGAGTACAATATGGTATGGATGAACAGGGTACTCCTAATATGGTTGAAGAAGGTGAAACCATATTAGATAATTATGTATTTAGTGATAGAATTAAATTCCCAAAAAAATACAAAGACGAGTTTGCATTAGGTGGTAAAATATGGAAGAAATCTTTTGCTGATGTATCAAAGATGATAGCAAAAGAGTCTGAAGAAAGACCTAATGACCCAATAAGTCAGAGAAGTTTAAAAGCTATGGGAGGTAAATTGGCTGATATACAAGAAGAAGTAAAAGCTAAACAGTTACTTAATAAATTAGACCCAAGATAGGTTGTAGCTATGTTACAGCAATTAGCTATGATGTAGCAAGGTGAACAAGGTGAACAAGGTATGTAGAATCCATATGAGTAGTAGGCTATGGGTATGGAAGAACAACCAATTATGGCTGCATGTGGTGGTAAACTTCATGCTTATGGTGGTAATCTGTTTGCTGGCGGTGGTAATACTAATAATGATATATCTGCTATTGATAATCCTTTATATGATCTTCAAAATGAATATGGTATGCCATAGTTTAATTTAGAAGATTATGTAAATGAAATGATGGACCCAAGAGTATATAAGAGAAGAAGATCAAGTAGAAGGTCAAGTAGTAGCAGTAACAGTAAGCCTGCAGAACAACAAAAACCTGCAGAACCAGCAGAACCAGCAGCACAACCATTAAGAAACGTTGATTATGGATTTCTTAGAGATGTACCCGAAAGTTTAGAGAAGCAATGGAGCAATACAGTATATACTGATAAAAGATCGGTAATGTAGTTGTTATATCGTTACTTAGATGCAGGTGTAATAAATCCAGATTATGCTATGAGAATAGCATATATGGTAACAACTGATACTTATCCTACATAGGAGCAACTAGATGGAATTAAGAAAGGTTTAAAACCAAGTGAATTCTTAAAGAACGCTCTTAGTGGTAGAGGACAAGGATTAGAATATTAGGTAGATAAGAGAGATAAAAATGGTAAAGTTGTAACAGATAAAAATGGTGTACCAGAGAAAGAAAAGAAAACTGATCGCTGGTTTGGAAATGATTTATATAATTATGCTTATGGAGATAAAGGTTATACAAGTCCTATTTCAAACGCTGGTACAGAAGGTAGATTTACACTCAGTAGAGGATTTGCGAGTTCACCAGATCTTAGAAGTTTAAGTTATGAGTATGATCCTAGTAATGTTAATGTTGAAGATGTAAAACAATATTTACTTGATTATGCTTCTACAGATCCATCTGTTGTGTAGCCATACCTAAATGCTAAATTAGCAGCTGATAAAGATTTAGCTAGAAGATATTATGATGCTTGGGCAGAGTTACCAGATGGTATTGATTATGACAGTGATGACTATGCAGGTGTACAAGCTGCAGATCCAGAAAGTGAAGCTTTTCAAAATATTACAAATGAAACTGAAAAAAATGTAGCAGCATATAAATTCTACAAACAATTCTTTGATAATGAGAAAAATAAGAAATTCTATGATGAGTTTGAAAAAGAAGCACAAGATGCTGCAGATAAAGAACAAAGAGATGAGGAATTAAGATAGAACCTTGAAGATATTCCTACATTATATACAGGAACTAGATATGCACCATTAGCTTTCTCATCTGTAGCTACTTTATTAGATAATCTTGGTATAACTAATAGAGCAGATCTTGCACCTTATAATACTTTATTAGGACAGAGTAGTGAGTTAGGAAAAACAATACCTGTAAGATATAATCCTGTATTCCAACCAATGGTTTATAGACCTGTAAATACTAATGCTGATATATCACAAGCAAATAACTTGTTTGCTAGTACAAGTAGAAATGTAAACAATTCTTCTTTAGGTAATGTAGGTGCTGCTATGGCTGGAAACATTGTAGCTTTAAATCAAGCTGGTTAGAATATAGGTAAATTAAGAGATGCTTTAGTTAATGCTGATATTAAAAATCAACAAGGAGTTTCAGAATTTAATAACAAAGGAGCATATCAAGATTCTATGTCTGCATTAGAAGCAGAAAAAGTTAATACCAATAATATACAGAATGCTCAAAGGTTTGGTTATCAAGCTCTTAATGATGCACTTAAATATTATCAAGCTGAACAACAAGCTGCTAATGCTGCTAAACAAGTCAATCTTACTCATGCTGTTAATAGCTGGGCTAATGTTGGTCGTGAGAATATGTACATGAATATGATTAATTCTAATAAGGCATTTGATTACTGGATTAGAAATAATGGTATTAGTGGTTATAAATATAGTAGTAATACATAAAATTAAGTAATATGCCTAAATCGAGTTTTATAGTAAATAGTGAGTTTCAACCGATGAGTTATTAGGAACTCTTACATCCGGTTATAACTCAAACACAATATCAAAGAGAATTAGAAGAGAAATATTCACAGTTAGATTTGCAAGCTGATAAATTAGAACAGCTTGCAAATAGTGCTGTAGATAAAGAATCTTATGAGAAGTATAAAGCGTATGCTGATAGATTGAGAGAAGAAGCTTCTAATTTATCAAAGTATGGTTTATAGGGTAGAGATAATTCTCGTTTTATGGATTTATTCAGACGTTATGGTAGAGAGATACAACCTCTACTTGATGCTTAGGCAAAACGAGAAAGATTAATTGCTATGCAATAGTAGTTAAGTATGCAAGATCCTACTAGTTTATATGATAGAAGTGCTGGTAATATATCATTATAGGAGTTAATGGCTAATCCTTCTGCTGCTCCTGTAAGACAAAGCGGAGAATTACTGAGAGCATAGGCATAGGCTATGGCTATTAATTTACAAAATGAATTAAAAACTGCTGTTATAAAGAAGTCTGATAGTCCAGGTTACCTTGCTTTTAGATAGAAGTATGGTTTAAGTTCAGAAGAAGTTGCAGCATTTGTTACTAATCCTAATAGTCCTGAAGCAAGTAAGGTATTACGTGCTATATTTGATTAGGTATTAAATGCTTCTGGAGTTAAAGAGTATTGGGAAGGTGATGCATATAATCAAGCAGTTAATTATATAACTATGGGTCTTTGGAGTGCTATAGGTAAAGAAGCTGTACAACCACTTACAGATGTATGGGGATTATAGAAAGATCAACAAGCATTTCAAGCTGCTGAAGCAGCTAAGTAGAGAGCTTTCCAAGCGAGAGAAGCAGCTAAACAAAGAGCACATTAGAGAGCTATGGTTGAAGAACAACGAAGAAGTTAGGGTATAGGTAATGCCTGGGTATAGGGTAATTTATCTCCAAAGCAACAAGAAGAAAACAGGAGACAACTTAAAAAGTGGGCAGATAAGAACTATATTACACTTAATAAAGACGGTAGTATTAAGAGCATTACAGATGCTGGTATGCATGCTTTGTTTGATAAAACACACGATATTAGAACAGAACCTGTATATGGACATGGTGTACAATGGGCAACAAGGGTAGGAAGTAAAAAAACTGATTATGGATATGCATACTTTAATCAAGATTTCTATAACTTCATGAGAAATCAACGGATTTTCACTGGTTCGTGGAAAGAAAATGGTAAACTTGTAATAGATAGAAGAACCATTAATAATAATTTACAACGGTGGTATACTAACAACGAATTAGGTTTTGATTTGAATTATAGTGGTAAACTTGCATAGAATTGGGGACCTGCAAGTAATGGTCTTAAGAATCAAGCTTTAGCATCTATGTCAGACTCAGATAGGAAAAAAGCTGGTTTATCACAAGAAAACTTCCGTGATATTTAGAAAGGTAGATTAGAATATACACTTACTGATGGAAACAGTGTTGTCATGCGTATACAAGGAAATAGCGGTGAATATTATGATGTGCCTATAACAAAATCTATGAATAGAACTCTATTCCAAACAGTTACTGCTGGTGCACAACAAGCTATTAATATAAATAGCGAATTGATGAGAATTCAAGATAGATATGCTCGTGGAGAAGATGTATATCTACCATCATTGGGATTTGATCAAAAAGGCAAACCTAAAGGTAATTATATCAGACCTGCTAGTCAAAAAGAAATAGAAAACTTCTTAACTTATTATCGTGGAGAATTAGAAGAAAATCTTATACCTACAATTTATATGAATCAAACTGCTTTGTATAAGCCAATGTATTCAGGTGCAGTTAAAATTGATCCAAGTATAGGTGCTACAGGTATGGCTTACTATGGAGGCTATAATGATAATGATCCATATGGTGATATGTTAGATATGGGTTTTGGAAGTTATTAATACTTTATAATTTACATCATGGGAAGAAACAGAGCAGTAACAAACGATATTAGAAAAGTAGGTACACAATCATATAGAGATTTATAGCAACTTAATGCTATGCGTTATAGTTAGGCTGCAAGAGACCTACAACGAAGTTATGGTAATGGTATATTATCTATACAACCTGCACCTAGGTATTCACCATTACAAGATTTTTGGGAAGGTCCTGTAGCAAGTCCTATATTAACTCAATCTGGTGGTAGAGATTGGGTTGGTAATAGTATATGGGATAGAAGTACATATTCAATGGAAGACCTTTATACTATGTAGTAGAATCCTAATGAACTTAGAGCTTAGGATTAGCCTTGGTATGTATAGTTAGGTAGTGGTTATCTTAAGATGTTAGGACTTGCAAATTCTACTTTTCTTAATTCTACTGTGGGTTTAGTTGCTGGTATTGGTTAGGGTTTTGTGAACTTAATAAATGGTGGATCTTTTTGGTAGGGATTATGGGATAATGCTGTAACTTCTGGCCTTGAAGATTTTAATAAATCTATGGAATAGTGGTTACCTAACTATTATACTTAGAAAGAATTACAAGGACCTTGGTATGAGAATGTATTAACTGCTAATTTCATTGGAGATAAACTAATGAAGAATATGGGATTTACCATTGGTGCTATAGCAGCTGCAGCACTTACACAAGGATTAGGTGTTGGTACATTGTTAGGAAAAGGTTTATAGGCTCTTGGTGCTGGATAGAAAACACTTGGATTTGTTGAGGGTATTGCAAATCGTTTTATAAATGGTTTAGTATCTTCTGCAGGCGAAGCATCAATAGAAGCATATAACTCATACCATGATGGTATGGAGAAGTATAACAAAGATGTTGATAATTATGTTGCACAATAGCTTGGAACATTAAAATAGTAGATTAATGCATAGATATAGTCTGGTGCTATTTCATAGGAACAGGGTGCCGCATTATATGAACAATAGGCAGCTCAGATTGAATAGAATGGCAATAAAGCAAAAGCAGAATATGCTAATACTTTAACTGATCACGGTAATGCTGTATTTGGTATGAATATGGGTTTACTTACAATCACTAATAATCTTGAGTTTGGTAGAATAATGAAAGGTGGTTGGGGTACAAATAAAGCATTACAAGCAGCATATGATAAGGGTTCTAAAGATGTAGTAAGAACAGTTGAAGGAAAAGCTATAGGTAACACTGCTGCTGATGATTTAGCTTTTGGTAGAGCTATGGCTAAAGGTACTGCTGGCTTTGAACAAGTTGCTACAGAAGCACCATCAAAATCGATGTGGTTAACTGGTGGATTAAAAAATGGTTTTACTGAAGGTTTAGAAGAAGGTAGCCAAAGATTAATCTCTGATACAAATCAACGTAGATCTCAAGCCATAGCTTAGAAAGCTTCTATAGATAAAGGTTATATTGACCACGCTTTAGACCCAAATGTTACTGATGCTATGATTGATTATCATAAATCTTTATATGCTTCTTGGCAGGATAGTTTTGGAGATTTCAGTAAGAATGGTTGGGAAGAAGTAGCTTTAGGTGCACTTACAGGTATACTTGGTGTACCTATGATTGGTAGAAGAAAGAGTGGTAAAATAGGACTTACTTGGCAAGGTGGATTTGCAGAAGATTATAGAGAAGCTAAAGCTAATTATGAGTAGACTTAGAAAAAAGTGGAACAATTAAATAATATGATTGACCCACAAGCAATTAGAAAAAGATTTATGCGTTCTGTAGCAGATGTAGCTATAGATAATAGTTAGAGATTAGCTTTATTTCAAGATGATCATGTTACATTTAAACATCTTGCAGTATCGGGTGCTGTAAATACAGCATTAAACATCAGAGATAATTTAGATTCTGGTGAAGCTTATAAGTCTATGGTTGAAGAAATGGCCAGCAATATTACAGACAAAGATGTTGAAGATTATAAGAACTATAAGGCAACTTAGGAAAATGGAGATCCTAAAGATTTATTTGCTGGATAGACTACAGATGAAATTAGATAGACAATGATGCATGATTTTCAAAGCTTTAATAAATTACTTAACCAAAGTTTAGAAAATTATGATAAGTTAGCACAAGATAAAAGGGTTAAAGATAAGATTACAGGAGATGCTTTTGATGAACTTGTACATTCATATACTTTATCTTAGAATATAGGTGAAAGAATATAGCAGATTGAGAAAGAAAACCAATAGCTAAATCCTAATGATGTTGTAGAGAGTAAGCAAATTAAAGATAATGAAAAAGATTTAGCAAGATTAATAGAAGATAAAAAAACACTGGATGAAAGAATAGACAATGCACTTAAAAATCCAGAAGAATTTAATAAAGTAGTATAGACTAAAGTAGACAATTATAACAAAGCTTTAAATGTTTTAATCTTAAATAAACAGATTGAAACATTAAAGAACGCTACCACTATGGAAGAAGTAGCTTCATTATTGCAACCTTTAAGTTTTGAAAATAGAGAACGTGTGTTAGAACAAGCATACTCTAAAGCTAATAATAAGGCTAAAAAAGCTATTGATAATTATATTAAGTTCCAAGATGATGTTTATGCTGTTCAACATGTTATAAACAGAGCTTTAAGTAATCATAATAAATAGATAAACGATTAGGTAAATGCTGATACACAGTAGGTTGCAGAGCAATTAGAGAGTCTTAATGGAAAAAATAATGAATACGATGAGCTTGTAAATTATCTTGAAGAAGAATATATTAGAAGAAAAAGGACTGCAAGAGGGGAAGACTTATCTGTAGATCAAACTCAAGAGGAAAGAGAAAATGATTTAAAGGGTTTTATGACAGATATTGAATTTCTTTAGGAGCAATTATAGAATTTACAATAGCAAATGTATAGTGGTTTATCTGGTGTACGTACTAATAATAGATATAATATACCAATGTTACTAGATACTTTGTCTAAAGCTCTACCTATAATAGAACAATACAAGAAAAGAACAGATAGTATAATAAATAATTATAATAATTCTGAAGTAGCTATGACAGAATTATTTAATTCTTTGTACAAAGATATTGTATTTAGAGATAACATTGGACAAACAACTACCATTGCAGATGCAATTAGAAATACTATAGATACTTTAGAGAGAGATTAGTCTTTATCTCCAGAGTTAAAACAAGTATTGTTAGAAGCTCTAGATAGTTTGAAAGACAATGAAACAGTCCAAAGTGTAAGAAATGTTATAAAACAAAAGAAACAAATTTTTGCTAAAAAACGAGAACAAGATAAAGAGAATAAAGAAAAAGAAAAAAGTGAGAAAAAAACTAAGAAAAAAGATAATGCTGATAATAGTACAAACACTTAGGATAAAGAAGATGAGGAAACACCAGAAGGTAGTATGCCTGAAGATGTAGAAATCTTTGAAAGCATAACTGATTTAATTGATTATATAAATCAAAGAAAAAGAGAAGGTGAACCAAAATTAACACCTTCTAAAAACTTACGTAATCTTAACATTAAAATAGCTATATCTCCAAACGATGGAGCATATAATGAAGCTCGTTCAGAATCAAATGCTTTTTATACAGCAATAACTTATTTGAACGATATACATCCTAAAGCTGTAGAAAGAGTTGCTAATGGTACAGCTAATAAGGAAATGGTAGACCGTGTTACTGAGTATATAAAAACAGTATTAAAACTTATAGATTAGGGTTATGTAGTAAGAGATGCATTTATTGATAAAGTGATGACCACAATCAATGAGCTATTAAATGATGAAATAGCTCAATGGTATTCTAATTATAAAGGTACAGGTGATAATACAGAAGGCACTGATGCAGAACCAGATAACACTATAAGTGATACAGAAGAAAATCATGAGGAACAGTCTTCTTCTGCTGGAGATTACTCAGGTAATCAAATACATGAAGTAGAAATGCTTAATAAGCCAGATAATAGACATAAACTTCATATATTAGATTATAAAGCATTAAAAGAAATGCAGAGAGATGGAGTTCGTACTCAATGGCTTATTGATAATTTATTAGGTAACATATTTGCAGCTAAACCTGATGTAACTGTAAGATTTTTAACTACTGGTAAAAATATAGTTTATCTTGGTATCAAACAAGAAGATATTAAAGATTTAATTCTAAACAGTAATAACATAAGTATAGTAGATACTAATGATGGTAGATATGTTATTATTGGTACTTGTGGTTATATGAAAGGTACTGATGGTAAACCTGTTAATCAATCAAGTTGGAGTAAACTTAAAGATAAACTTCAAAAAGGTTTTGATAAAAAAGAAGATAATAATAGATTCTATGTTGATACAGAGTTACATACTAATATTACAAATGTTACTCCTGGTGAATTCATTGTAACTACAGATGATGAAACTCATGAAACATTTAGAACTGTAGCTAATCTATTGCAAAATGCAAATCCTCATAATTTAAAACCTAGTGACTTAACCTTCTTGGTTGTAATGGGTAATGAAGAGGATTTTGTCTATACTGATTTTGTAAATCGAAAAGATGGTAAATCTTATAGAGACACTGGTGCTCAAAATACAGGTGCTGTATATATGTATATTCCTACAGGTAGGGCTGATGAAATGATACCTGTGATGCTTAGGTCTGTAAGCTGGAATGATATGTTTGAAGGAGGTTTAGCATCAGTCTTTACTAATAGTGACTACTACAAAACAACAATAGGTAGTAGGATTGATACTTTAATGAATAGTACGGATAATGTTGAAAAGATTAAAGCTATTGGTCAACTTAGAGATTTATTATTGTTCAATAAACATAAACTTGATACTGGTGTTTCTGAAGCTATAAGATATAATGAGAATGATGGTACTACATAGTATCTTAATGATAAAGGTCAATGGATTACAATAAACAACAAAGAAGAATTTCTTGATGCTTTACAAAAGCTTAACCCAAGAATAAGTTTAGATAAAGTACAGCTTACAAATCCTAAATTATACATTGATGCTGGTATATTGTAGACTAATGTTAAATCATTATCTACAATGAAATCTACATTCTATGTTAGAGGATTAGATGATAATTTAAATCTATTAGAAGCGCAAGAAAGAAACTCTGATGATTATAATTTTCATCCTAATGATGTAAAAGCTGTAATCTATCTGGATAAAAAAGTTTATTACCATAAAGCAGATGGTATCTATGATAAAAAAGGTAATAAGCTTAGTGATGAAGAAGCATAGAATGTTAGAGAACTTCAATCAGTTATTCTAACAGGCTAGAGATATAAGATGGAAGATAGAAGATATGTTATATCTAAAGATAAGAAGACAGTATACCTGCATGAAAATAAAAGCTATATAAAATTAAATGAAGGTATGTCAAGAATTATCGTTAAATCTTATGAAAAATGGCTTGAAGAACAATAGAAAAAATAGAATAGAGATGCTTTAGATTCTAAAGATGAAAGTTCTGATAAACAATTAGGAAATAATCAGCAGACTAATAGAAAAGGATCTAAAAATTACGATAGTATAATAGAAGATTTGAAAAGTAAGCAAGGTGTACTTATAGAACCTAAATTTACAATTAGACCAGATGGCTATATTTCTATAGGAGCAGATGGTTTCGAGCTTTCATAGAAGGCAGCTAAATATCTAGTAGAAACTATATTTAAGATGTCTATTGAGTAGTTACTTAATTCTGACAGTACTGTTGCAGGAAAAATAACATATCGTACTTCAACTGGAAAACAAGTTATATGTGTATATATAGCTAAAAAAGATGATGATGGATTCTTAAGAATTGAAAAGTCATTAGGTACACCACAATTAAAGATAAATGAAAATTTATTTAGTGATGCTGGTTTTACTGCTGAAGATATACTAGGTTTAAAGCCAGAAGATTTTAATGACTATGGCTCTTAGGATTCTTTTGAAGTTGGAGATACTTTGACTTTAGTAAATTATGATGAAAATGGTAAAGAAATAGACAGATATGTTGTTAGTGTACAAGAGGTATTTGACAATGGAGGAATTAAAGTAAATAATGGTGTAGAATATTCACCTAGAATGGTAGATACTTTCTTTGGTAGAGTTAAACCTTTTACTCAAGGAGCACATACCAGAATAATACGTAATTCAAGGTTAGGAGAATCTGTACCTTACAGTAACAAAGACTTGGATAATTCAGGAAATAATGATAACTTTGCAAAAATAAAAGAGGCTCTTTGGCCACATATATTAAATCTTAAAGATTCTGATTGGTTATATGAGCAAGAAGAAGGATAGGAAAAATCAAACTCTGAAAAATTGTTTGGTGTACCTGAAACAGAAGCTGAAGTATTATCTGATAATGTAATTATTGAAACGCTGGCTAAAAAAATTAATGAAAAAGATATTAAACCTGCAGATATAACAACATTTGATGATATAAAGAAAGCTATAGATGATATACTACATTGTTAATAAAAAATAAATAAATATATATATAATATGTCTCGTTTTTGTATTTTAACAAGCACTAAAGAGTTTAAGAATGCTCAATAGAAATTCAATTTAGATAAATATTCATTAGAGAAAATAGTTTACAACTATTATAACAATGTTGTAAATAGTGAAAATACATTTCCTTCTGATGATTACATTGACAGTATAATAAATCCAACAATAGTTACTGAGGATAAAAAACTTGTAGACTTCTCTAAAAAACATGGTTATGATAAACCATTAATATTTAATAATTTAGATAACTTTGAATCTAAATTAAAAGAAGTTCAACAATTTTTTACTAATGATTAGATTGTAACTTATACTAATTCTGAGGGGCAATCTGTCATTAAAGTAGCTAACTTTGAATATAAAGAAAAAGAACAAAAACAGACTAAATTAGATAAAGAATTAGAAGAAATAAAACGGAATGCCATTGCTAATGGTACTTTTATGAAAGCTCCTAATGGTAAGCCTACTAAGCTCACAGAAAGACAATGGCTTCTGGTTAGAACTAAAGCGTTTAAAGAGTG
>Ga0247610_10002481_pt1 | contig 21219 bp, 13 predicted proteins | sample 174DNAGHGhighgp2_FD_193483 | JGI IMG/M metagenome (GOLD analysis project Ga0247610, IMG submission 193483) | Sheep rumen microbial communities from Palmerston North, Manawatu-Wanganui, New Zealand - 1742 DNA GHGhigh gp2 | ecosystem: Host-associated > Mammals > Digestive system > Stomach > Rumen...
TAGCCGGTTTCGGGGTCGTGTTCTTTGGCGGAGAAGGTGAAAGTTCCGTCACAGCGGGGGTGTTGTCCGAGATTCCGCCACACGGTTGCTGCCTGTCGTGGACGGGGACGGCCGGGGGTGTGGCGGAATGGCGGTGGGGGTGCCGGAGCGGATCCCTTGCCGGACAAGGCCTTGAAAGAACGGTTTTGCCGGTCCGCGGCAAGGGATAAAGCCCGGTAGGAACCGGATGCGGTGAGGGGTTCCCGAAGCCCCTTCAGGGGCGGGGCACATCTCCGCGGATCGCACGGATCACACGGGTTTCCGCGGAGAGGGTCTGCGGGGATCGGCGGGCGATATGGTCGGTGGCGGGTTATTGGTGGCATTTTTGCGGGGCGAAGATACGATTTTTGGGATTAAGTTGTTGTCAGAAATTTGAAAACAACATTGACTGCTATAGAATCAGTTAGCTTTATTATCGGTTGAACATAGAGAGCCTGCTTACTCGTCTTCAAAAACATATCTTCGATGAGGATATAGTGAAAACTGTTGTAAAAAATCCATAGCAGGGGAATTCCCACGATTTGCCGCTTCGTAAATCCATTTGTAGGCTTTTGAAGAAGATTTACGACAACCGACTCCAAAAAAATAACAATACCCTAACCTGTACTGAGCATCTGGATCTCCATGTACGGCCGCTTTACGACACCATTTAAACGCTTTTCGTTGTGATTCGGAAACACCTCGACCTAAAGAGTAACAAACGCTCAACTTGTACTCAGCCATCGGGCAACCCATTTCCGCAGCCTTTTTAAACAAATAGAAAGCGTGGTCATAATTGGGTTTGATAGAATCCGATCCATTGTATTCTTCCTCTCCTTGCATATATATCCAATAAGCTTGCGCATGACAATTGGAAATGACCATAAGAATGGGGAATAACAAAATAATAAAACAATACTTATTCATAGCACTTTTTTTATCAAGGCACATAAGGCAATCCGCCTGTTGTTAACATTTTGGTCAAATAGGGTGTTTTGGTACCATCATTATTAAGGAGCAACACATTATATCCTCTCCTGTATGGGACACCCAGCTCTTCTCGAATCATATTCTCTCGATATACTGCATGCCACTCATTAAGAGGACAATTGTCAACATTATCAATAGGATATGTCGTTCCGTTTGCTTTGTCATAAACATGACTGAATTCGTGTCCCAAATCAGTTGTCGCATTAGGTTCTAATGTTTTAAACAATTCATCCCCATTTGGATTCCAATAAATTGTGGCAGACTTAAAAGCTCCCTGAGAATATACTTCATCATTAACCTCTACTTTTCCAGGGGTATGGGGATTGTTACTCGCATTTTTAATAATGACATCTTTACCTGTTTCTCCTTCAAAAGGGGTCATCAATTCACCGCCTTGTTTTGTGCTTTGCAATTTATTGAGTGAATTGAGCGCTTTTTCTTCAAAAGTGCCTTGTTCTGGAACATAAATATCTTTCGTTCCTTTATAGTATAGATTACCATTAAGATAGTAAAAATCCTCGCCCACGAATATCTCCTCCCCATTCGGATCCACCAACTTCACCGGGTTGTTAGCACAATAAACATACGGACTCAATGAGGGATATTTGTGCGCCATCGGGTCCACGCTCAGCCAAATGGACAGGTCGCTGCTGTAATACCTTGAGCCAAAGTAAGAATAGCCAGTTTCGGAGTCGCGTTCTTTGGCGGAGAAGGTGAAAATATCCGCAAAGAGGCGGGATGAGGGTGTTGTGGAATATGTAAACCGTTGACTCATACGTAATTGTTTTGCGCTGCAAATATAATATTTTTTTCGATATGCGAATAAAGGTTATTTTTGCGCCATCGTTTTTTTTCGACAATTGCGGAAACTGCTCTGCCGGAGCGGCTTTTCGGCCAGTGCAACTGCGCCTGAAATGCGCCAAGAGGGATGAAAATGCGATAATTGGAAGTAAAACTACAAAAATATTATATATACAATTTAATTTATTTCAATATCTTTCTCTCATGGCAACACCATTCATCGATTTCAGACCCGCGCAAGTGATGGGCGACAAGGAGGTTTACGTCTGCTACTACGTGCTCGACCCGACCAGCGACAAACTCAAACGCATGCGCATCCGCTGCAACCGCGTCAAAAGCCGCAGGGAACAGCTCAGATATGCCAATCTGCTCTGCGCCGAAGTGAACCAGAAACTCTACAAAGGCTGGAACCCGCTCACCGGCGAGGATGCCGCCGCCAAGAAGCGCATATCCGTCGTGGAGGCGGCCGCCAACTATGTCCGCCAAAAAGAGAAGGACCTTCGCAAGGATTCCGTCCGCAGCTACCGCTCGAAACTGTCGTTCTTCACCGGATGGTGCGAAAAGGCCGGCATCTCCGACTGGCTGTGCGGGCGCTTCACCAGCGCACATGCCGCTTGTGTCCTTGACGAATACGGTGCAGGCGGACGGAGCACCTATTCCTACAACAGCATGCTCCAGTTCCTGAAGAGCCTGTTCCGGTCGTTTGTCGCCGACGGCATCGCATCGCGCAACCCTTTTGCCGCGTTCAACGGAAAAAAACGGGAGACCAAACGCAGGGTCACCATCCCGAAGCAAGACAGAAAAAGAATCCTCAACTATTTCCACAAACGAGGAATGGGTGAATATGTCGCCATGATCCGCTTGTGTTTCAGGTATTTAATCCGTCCCAAGGAGATTCTCATGCTCCGGATCCGCGACATCGACTTCGACACCGGCCTTCTCCGCATCCCTCCGGAGGTGTCGAAAAACCACATCGAGCGCACCATCGCGCTCGGGTACGATGTGATGAGGTATTTCCAAGAATTGCAGAAAAAAGACTGTACATCAGACACTTACATTTTCTCCACGGATTTCAAGCCTGGGCTGCGGCCTTACACCACCAAGAACTTGTTCACCGTGTGGCAGAAGATGCGGACCAGCCTCTCCATGCCGGACAGCTATCATTTCTACTCGCTTAAGGACACTGGTATCACTGAGATGCTGGAGTCCGGGATGCCGTCCAAGTTCGTGAAGGACCTCGCCGGCCACCATTCACTGTCCATGACCGAGAGATACCTGCACATTTCGGATGCAAAAAGGATATTGAAAGCCAACACGATACGGTTATGATTCTCCTTCTTCAACAAGAAGAGGGTTTTTGTCAGACTGTGTCGTCTGTTCCTGAAGTTGCACAATTTGATAGCCTCCGCTCCTCCTGCTTCCGATGTACTCAACAAGACCGTCCTGTTTGAGCTGCGCGAGGATGCGGTTGACGGTGGCAGCTGAAACGCGCCGATATTTTTGGATATCCGATGCAGGGCACAAAGGATGCTCCGATATATAGTCAATTATACTTTGTATTTGCATCTCCTTTTTATTTTGACCTTTTGTTTTCTTGCGCGGACGTTTCGGTGCCGACCGTTTTGTGTCCCGTATGCTCACATGACTCTGTATCTCCTTCATTGCAGAGGACCTATATTGGTCAGTGATAGGGATATCCTTTTTGTCAGGAGAGAACTTCACGGTGACATACGATTCGGTAAAACCTTTGATGTTGCCATACGGCACTATCGTGTCGCGGGAGATTTGGACGGCGTAATCCGTGCAGATCAGCCGGCAAAGCTGTTTCAGGGAACCGTAACGGTATAGAGATGTTCCGTCAGCAAGATGGATTTTGGTGTAGTTTTGGCTCTGTTGAAAAAAGGATATTGAGTTGAGGTGGACGGTGATGTCCTTGTTGTCATTGTCTTTTGCGCTAACGGAGCTGAAGTCTTTTAACAATATCCTGTCCCGATTCCGGATTTGTTTGCCGAGAAAGGGTATTATACAGGCACAGAAAACAATGGCTGAGATTGCCGCGTTACGAGAAAACACAAGAATGCTTTCATGAACAAGATGCCTGATAGCCTCGCCGGGAAACTGCTCACAGAGCGCGGGATAGACCTCGGAAAACACCAAAGCCATTTCCAGAATGGAAAAAGCCAACGAGCAGACAACGGTCCATGAAAAATATGCTCGCAACCTGCCACCGTTGAAAAAACGGGGAAAGAGCAGAAGGGCGTTGACATACGCCATGGCGAGAACAAGGACTCCGGAAAGATACTCTTTGTAGAGATGCGGGCAAGCTGCGGTGCGCAGAAAGCAATAATTACCGAACAGGTACACAACGACCGCGCATAACGACAAATTGGCAAGCAGCGTCAGGATGGTATTTCGATATTTCTTCATAGCCTGTCTTTTTTCTGCAAAGATAGATTATTTTTCCAAAAACAACACCATCTGGAAGTGATTATTATTATCATTCGTTTTCGATACAAGCCCTTTCGTCATAAAGCGGCAACAAATCATTAAAAATCATAAAAACACAATGATAATTATGATTGTTTTAAATTAACATCCCCATAAAGATATTCAAGTTGGTGATTTATAAATAAATACAAAAAAATCAAATCATGTAAAACAGTGTGTCTTTTATTATCATTTGGTGGCCAAAAAGGCATGTTTCGTCATAATATCGGCAAATCCAAGCGAAATCAGAATGATAAAACGAAAAAACGATTACAATTATTCGTAATATTGCACAGACAAATTCAGTGCATAAAAGTAAGATCAAAACAATGAAAAGAAACCACACAGTTATTTTAGGAGTATTGGCGATTGGTGTATTATTCGCGACATGTCAAAAGAGTGATCTTCACAATCCTCCGACATTATCTCCACACCGAATCATAGTTGATTTTCAGAATGGGGAAAAAGCAATCCATTACCTGCTGGTGACCCAAATCGGGCATGATGCGAAGACCTGTAAAGGTTGTGTGCTTTTTGAGGGGAAAATGATCCACAAAGATTGTATGCGGCACGGGAACTATTGTCATAGAGCAGTTTCCGTCAGCATAGACACTCTTGAAGAATGTGTAACCGCCACCACAATTGATACGTTCGATTTGACTTCCGAGGACTTCTTCGCGATGCCAGACCGCTCGTTGTACTTTTACACCGACGAGAACAACAAGCGCATCTACCTCAACATCCCGGAACAGATGGTGTACCGCGATGCGGTCACGCGGCAATTCACGTTCACGGGACTGAGGTTCACAGTGGGACCGGTGTACAGCAACAATTAGATAGTAAACCTATGTAAATATAATACATTACAATATGAAACGGAAGAACTATTTGATAATCAGTCTGATTATCGGGCTGGCTACAACAGTACAACTACAAGCACAAGTCCAACGCCCCACCGCATGGCTGCGTGCCGACAGTGTAGTGCTGAATGCGCCATCTTGGATTGACGTCTCCGGCAACGGGCTGAACGCCATCCCCTCTTCGGGTTCCATGCCCGCTGCGTTCTCCCGCATGAATTTCAACAAGTGCTTCGAGGTGGGCGGGGCGGAGACTTTCACACTGCCGCTTGGCATCAACGAGTCCCGGCAGTCGGACGTGATTGTGGTCTATGAAACCTACGACACGGCCAACGAGAACGCCTTGTGGCAGGTGCAGCTCGACACCGCCAAACGTATCGGGCAGACCACGCAGCGCATCCTGAACGACAACGGTCAAATCACCTACGACACGGCCAACCGTCTGAAGCCTGTCGTCAACTATCTCGCACAGTCGTGGCGGAGACCAGAGGTGTGCGCCCCCACGCTCACCCTCTGCACGGCGGACTCGTTGCCGCTGTACGGGCGCGTCGCCGAGGCCCTGTACTTCGACCGCCGCATCAGCGACACCGCTGTCATCCAGTGGATCAGCTATTTGGCGGTGAAATACGGCGTTACCCTCGCGCAGACCGACTATTTGGACAGCCGCCGCAACGTGATATGGGACTACACAAATTATCCCGACTACAGCGCCTCCATCGCGGGTCTTGGCAGGGATGACTCGGTAGGGTTGTTCCAAAAACAGACGTATTATGCCGACAATCAGATGATTATCGCCATGGCAGGGGCGAATAATGATTCGCCCCTACAGACGGGAAACAACGAAGATAACCCCGCATACATTTCAGACGGCGATTTCATCATCTTCGGCATGGACGGTGCCTTGTCCGCCGTTTCCGAAATCTACACGCAAAGCGGCGAGACCTACGAGGTCATCGGGCGCAGTATGGCGCAGGTGACGGGAAATGCGCACATATACAACACATTTGTCCTCATGGACACGGCCGCTGTGGAGACGTTGCGCGCATCGTCTCCACAATCCGCGCCAGTCCTCCTGATCGACCGCAGCGGCACGGGCGAGTTCCCCGCAGGGGAGATGGAGCAGATTCTGTCTGCCGGCACGGACAGCGCAGGACATTACATTTATAACAACATACATTGGGACACCGACCAAAGCGGGCGCGATTTCTTCTGTTTCGCCGTGACGATGCCGGACACCATGGGCACGCCGAAGGCGTTGGCGGTGGATGCTGGCGGCAACAACGCTGAAACACAGGACAATACGTCAAGCGCCGGCCGTAGAGACGCGATTAATCGCGTCTCTACAACGGACAACGATGCCACAACCCAAAAATCACCGTCCGACGGTAATTCATCCTCATTACTCCCACATTACAGATTATTGCCCAACCCCAACCAAGGGCGTTTCGTTGTGGAGGCGGAATATCCCGATGCGCAGGACGTGACCGTCACGGTTTACGATTCCGACGGGCGGCTCCTGCTCACCATGAACGGCAAGGGACAGCGTGCCTATCGTTTCGAGAACTCCGTGTCCACCGCCGGACACTACCTTATCGACATCATATCACCATCCGAACACAAAACCCTCAAAATGGTCGTCCATTAAAAGAAACATCTTCCATGAGCAGCCTCGGAGAGGCAAAACGCGCGAAGCGCAATTAACCCCACACAAGCGCAGCGCAGTGTGGGGGCTACACACAAGCCGAAGGTGCAGTGTGGGGACAGAACAGAAAAAAGAGAATAACATAGAACATAGAGAATATGAAACAATATCTGCTCACCATAATCGCGGTGCTGGCCGCCATCATCCTCGCCCTGTTTTCCATCGAAACGGCGAACAACCAGTATTCAACCCGCTCCTACAAGACATACAGCTACAATTCTGCTCCAAATGCTTTGAGCGGTACTGGGGACGGGGCGTTGTCCGTCTTTCAAGAAGACAATGCGGGCGGTGCCGTTGCCCCTCTGACAGAGGCGAATCCAACGGCTGGAAGTCTTTCCGCATTGCCTGAAGCAGGCTCCCCATTGAGCGCACCGCCTGCCATGCTGGCAACTACATCAATGCTGGAGCTCACCCCTGTGCAGCTGCCTCCGCTTGACGCGGGCATGGTGAACGTGACGGGAGGGTTTGACGGAAACGGTCAGACGGCAGGCTTCAGGGTGAATCCCCGCCCGGGCGAGTTCGCCATTGCCGTGCCTTACGACCCGTCATTGTTGCCGCAGGGCTTCACAGAGGACGACATACAGACCTACGTCTATGACAGGCAGTACCACAGATGGATTGCCATCCAGCGCGATTCCGTGAACGAGGCGGAACTGTTGGTCTGCTCGCGGTTCAGACCGTGGGAAAAAGGACTTCCCCACACGCAGAATGACTTGGCCAACCCGAAGGACGCGCTTATGCAGGTGCAGGACATGATGTCTTTTGCCCCGCAGGGAGAAGGCGGCGGAGATTCCCCGTTAGACTTCATTAACGCGGTGCTGAAGACTCCGGAAATGCCGGAGACCTCGGCCTACACGCCCACGAGCATCAAGGAGCTGAAGGCAGCAGACCCGTTGGAGGGTCTGACGCTGATGCAGCCGCCCACAGCCAACAACAGCGGCACGGCCAACCTGAGTTATCCGATTGAAATCCCCGCCGGACGACAGGGCATGCAGCCCAACCTCGCGCTGACCTACAGCAGCGGCGGAGGCAACGGCTGGCTCGGCGTGGGCTGGGACATCCCCATCCCCTCCATCACCGTGGAAACGCGCTGGGGCGTGCCGAGATACCGTACAGCTTGGGAAAGCGAAGTGTATGTGTATGAAGGCGAACAACTTGTAACCAAAGACGGCACAGGTGAGTTCCGTAAAATGGCTCATCGCACCAATGACACGATGAGCATCAGCAGATTATCTGGAAATGTTCAGCATTTCCCACGCAAAAACGAGGCTTTTGACAGCATTGTGCGACACGGTGACGGTCCAAGCAACTATTGGTGGAGTGTGACGCACAAGAACGGCGTTACGGATTACTACGGCAAGTACGCTTCGGACAATAGCGTGAACAATAGTTGCGTGCTGCGCACTGGGGACAACAACGCATCCGGTGCAATCGCACATTGGGCGTTGGCGGAAAGCGTTGACCCGTTTGGCAATAGCATAAAATACCACTATGTAATAAAGTATAACTCCGGTATAGCGGGGAGTTCCGTACAGGGCAAACAGATATACATTGACAGCATAAGTTACACGGATTACAACGACGAAAACGGATTAGTGGTTGAATCCGGATTGTATTCGGTCTCTTTCGGCAGAAAAACGATGCGGAGCGATGTGGTTATATCCGCCAACAGGGGATTCAAGGAGGTGACGGCGGACTTGCTGTGCAACATTTCGGTCAAATACGACACTTTCGAGGTCAGAAGGTACTATCTCTTTATGGAGAATGGCCCTGAATCCCAGTACAAGACCAGGCTTACAGATGTGGTAAGAGTTGACAGCACATGGTATGATAATTGGGATACTTGCAGCTGTATGCAGCCGATTCCGAGAATGAATGGACAATTTGTGGGAACATGCACGCATTTCGACTACTATAATGCCCCGACTCCGGACAGTGTCTTCAACGGGCATAGCGATTATAATCTGCCTGACGATAAAGTAAAGTCAGTGTTTGTTTCCCAAGGTTTCAATGATGGTGGAAATTATGAGGGAAGGGCTTCCGCGCTTGGTGGCACAAAGGGCAAGAGCTGGAGTCTTGGCGGCACCGCAAGTGTTGGCATCGGGGTCAATATCTGCATGACCACCATCAGCGTTGGAGGAAATTTCGACTACAGCCGTTCGCAAAGCGAGGGTGCATTGACTCTTATTGACCTTGACGGAGACGGGCTGGCAGACAAGGTTTTCAAGAACAATGATGGAGTATGGTACAGAAAAAGGATTCCGGCGGCAAATGATGCTATAGCATACGGTGCAGCCAAAAAGATAGCAGGGATTCCAGATTTTCTCCATGAAGTGAGCAGCACCACCACCTGGGGGCTGCAGGCTTCTGCTGGTTGTTCCTTTAGTGGAGGATGGCCGACCACAAAGTCAACCACATCGAACTATTTCGCTGATGTGAACGCGGACGGACTTCCAGACCTCATCACCGCGGGAGGAGTTTTTTTCAACACCACACCGCAGGGCGGGGATGTCTCGTTCAAATCCTATTATGTGATATTGGAAGAGAACGAGGTGTCTGACGGGGAGTCGTTCAGTACAAGCACCTCTCTGCCATGCGACAGCTTCCGTTTCGACGGGTTCGTGAACGACAGCCTCGCCTGTGAGATAGAGTGGCAACTGGAGCGTGTTGACACCTGCCCCTACACTATGAATGACGGATGTCCCGACTATGATTCCACATGGTGGTTCAGCAGAATCCCTATGATTGACAGCCTGCTTTCCACGGGCAATTTCATGGTCACATACGGGTATTCCAATATGACACAAAAGCCAAACGAATTTGATAGGGAAAAACCGAAAATAACAATTCCTGACCCACAGCAGAGCCAGACAGACACCTGTCCAGACTATCCATATCCCGTAGAAATCCGCATATTTTCAAAACAGATTATATGCACTCCAAAACCCCTTGATCCTGACATGGACGCAGTTAAAGTGTGGGTGGCGCCACATTCGGGAACGATTCATCTGCGCTCTGATTTCGCGCTTTTGCAGGACAGTTCCGAGAGCCGCATTCAGTCAAAACGGGTGGACGGAGTCAGCTATGCCATACAACACAACACTGCGCCGCGCCGTATCGGCGACCTGCTGGTCTCCGGGAATGCCAATGAGTTTTACAGACAAGTCGTCGAAGAGGATGACTATAGGCAACACACTAACGATTGGGATTTTCGGGTGGAAGAAGGAGATGTCCTTTTCTTCCGTCTGCAGTCCAACGGAGACCGCTCGTTTGACAAAGTCAAATGGATTCAGCACATACATTATACAGACGGGCCAGGGGGATATGACCAATACGGGCGTGACAGAAGGGAATATATCTCAAGCAGAGACTTTACTGTTGCAGGCAAGCAGCTCTTCCAGGCATATAAGGAGGGAATTGTCAGAGGGGATGTCATTGTCCATAATGGTAGTATGGGTAATCCAGCCACTCTTAAGATGGTGTTTTCTGTGAACGGTGCGCCTTTTGACATTTCTTTTCCACTATATTCAGGACAGATTGACACAATAGCCCTACCCACAATCCCAGTATTCGCTAACGATACAGTAAAATTCGAAGCCTTCACTACAGGAACAACTAATTGGGGAGAGGTGGAGATCCGTCCCCATATCCGCTACTATTTTGAGGATTCCTCAACCATCGAGCCGAATCACCATGACTCGTTGGACTACTATTTGCCCGTGGATATTCTTTTCAACAACAACAAAGGAACTCCTGAGGATGAACTCGAAAAGAGACTGTTCGGTCCGCTTTACAGGGGTTGGGGGCAGTTCGCCTACAACAACGGGGATGCCTCGCCCACATCCAGGATAGATATCACTTCCCTCCGTATCGAACCTGTCATGGTGTCCGCCTCCCATGCCTCCGACACAAACAACATTAAAAACACCCCTGATGTCAATGAAGAAAGCAGCTTGGAGGAGGCAAACACGGCGTTCGCGCAACAAGGGATGTATAATCCGCTCCACCCCAAAACACGATGGGTGGAGATGCGCCCGGAGAGCCGCTTCTGGTCTTGGGTTGGTTTCGGCAACATCAACTATATCAACAAGTCTCAGATGACCAACACCCGCATACCCGATCTTATATGCAGTTCCGAAACCTCCGACATCCCCGAATATGACCATCCTGTTCCGCAGGATGCCGTGGTCGGCGGTGACACCATTCGGGTCAAGACCATACGCAAACAGAACGTTTCCAAGCCGAAGAACTTCTCCATGAATTTCAGCATTCCTGTCGTGCCCATTTCCACTGGTGCGTCCAAGTCCAATGGCGAGAACAAAGTTCTTACGGACTATATGGACTTGAACGGCGACCGCTATCCCGATTTTGTGGGCGAGGTCTATGTGCAGTATTCCCAACCCTGGGGCGGTATCGGCAAGATGCAGCCACTGGACCAGCACGTGCAGGGCGTGTCCAACTCCTCGACCAAATCTGGCGGAGTCACGTTTGGCGCAAGCTATTCCATGCCGACACGCGGAACCTCCAATAATCCAAAGAACTCCAAAATCAGCTTTGACGGACAGGGAAGCGTGGGTGCCAGCTTGGGCGGTGGAACGGACAACACGGACTACACTTTCATGGATATGAACGGCGACGGCCTGCCGGACAAGGTCAGTTCCAACGGTTCGGTGGCACTGAACATCGGCTACTCATTCCTGCCTTTCGAGCAGTGGAATTGCGGTGCTGTGCGGCGGGGAAGCAGCCACAACGAAGGGCTGAACATCGGACCGGGCAGTATCAACATCGCACAGGCGAGTATCAGCGGTGGCATGGGGGTGAACAAGTCGGAGAACAACACCGAAGTCATGCTCATGGACATGAACAGTGACGGTCTCCCCGACAGGGTTTCAAGGGTTGACAACGGGCTTTTTGTGCGCTACAGCCTCGGCAACGGACAATGGACGCAGCCCGTACTGATACCCGGCATCCCAAACATATCTTACGGCGCATCCTACAGCGAATCCGCAAACATCGGCGTGACAGCAGGCTTCACCCTCTTCGGATATCTGAAAATCACCGCCGGCGTGCAGGCATCGCCCTACAACAAGACTTTCAGCAAGGACAAGGTGCAGCTTACGGACATCAACGGGGACGGCTACCCAGACTATGTAACCTCCAATTCGGAGACTTTCATGCGTGTGCGCTATAACCAGTCGGGCAAGACAAACCTGCTTCGCAAGGTTACCAACTTCACGGGGGCTTCCATGGAGATGGACTATGCGCTTTCCGAACAATGCTTTGACAAACCGCAGCGCGGATGGCTGCTTGACACTTTGATCGTCTCCGACATCAATTCGCCAATTGCTGGAAATGTCACCCACACCAAATTCAAATATGAGAATCCCAGCTATAACCGCACCGAGCGTATGGATTATGGCTACGGCAGGGTGACGACAAAGCAGTATGACGTTGACAATAATGACACGCCATACCGTTACACGGTGGAAGAGTACAACAACCGTGACTTCACCAAGCGGGGCCGCAAGACCCGCGACTGTGTGTACGACGCAGCGGGTAACCCCTACGTGGAACACATCTACGGCGATACTCTTTATGATTTTTCGGAGAGTTTGGTGTCGGACAACGGTTGCGCCCGCACGGACATCTATGTGAAGAAGGAGACGGACATCACCAACTGGTACGAGGCGCAGCAGACACCGCAGATTACCTCCGTAACAATGCGAGAGTATGACCGCTACCGCAATGTCAAGGAATACACCCACAAAGGCGACACCACCCACAAGGATGAGTATTTCAGGGCGGTGATTGAATACGCCACTGGTATGCCGCACAACCTTGTGTCGCTGCCATTGAGCATAGTCGTATATGATGACAGCGACAACATATTGCAACTTCGGACAGCGGAATACAGTGACAGCGGGAAGCTGACACGGCTGACACGATATAGCGACCACAATCGCTTTTCGCAGTACGACTTCTCATACGACCTGTACGGGAACCTTGAGACATCGACACTGCCGGAAAATGACAGCCTGCAGCGGTTGGAGTTTGAATACGAATATGACAATGTTGTCCACACCTACCCAGTGCGGGTGGAGAACACCTCGTTAGGATATTTCTCCACAGCTGGTTACGATCTCCGCTTCGGGAAACCGACCGTCACCACGGACATCAACGGCAACGAGATGCACTATCAATATGACTGTATGGGGCGGAACACACATATCATAGCCCCCTACGAGGTAGCGGCCGGCAAACCATATACCATTAAGATGGAGTACCACCCTAAGTTTTTCGGTAAAGTCACTTTAGCAAGTGGCGGCAATGGACAGAACTACGCGGTAACATATCATTATGATCCGGAGCATCCGGACAATCCTATCCGAACCGTCATTCTCACTGACGGTTTGGGCAGGATGCTGCAGACCCGCAAGGATGCCGAAATCAACGGCAACGAACAGTTTATCGTGACGGGCAAGGTGGTATATGACTGTTTCGGCAGAACAGTGGAACAGTATCAGCCGTTCCCGCATGACACGTTGTCCCTTGACACCTATATTTCCGACTGCGATACAAGCAAGAGAACAGTCTGCGAGTACGATATTCTTGACCGCCAAACCCGCACAACAGTTTACCCATACGGCTACACCACTGATATAGAATACGGTTTCGGTTCTGTTGGGAACAAGACCTGTTTCAGAACCGTCACGACCGATGCTAAGCACAATGCCGACACTGTGCTGAAGGGCACCATGGGACAGCGGCTCGAACAGCGGTCGCCCATGGGTGCAGTAACCCGATTCGTGTATGACCACCTCGGCCAGCTCAAACAGACCACCGACCCGGACAACTTCAGCACTTATTATGACTATGACTGGTTCGGTCAGCTGACCCACAGAAACCATCCTGATGCAGGGGATGACTGGTACGAGTATGATGCCATGGGGAACATGGTCTGCCACGTCAATGCCTTGGGTGACTCCGTCAAGAACCGGTATTACTTCAGCCTGCTCACCGATGTGGAGTTCCCGCGCTATCCTGCCAACAATGTGCATTACCAGTATGGTACGGCTTCAGACACCGCCATCAATGCTGTAGGAAAAATCAAGTCCCAGGAGGACGGCTCAGGCTTCCAAACTTTTAAATACGGAAAACTCGGCGAAGTAATTGAAAATATTCGTACTTTTGCGCTGCCGTTTGAGAAACAGACTTACACTTTCAAGATGCAGTACGAGTACGACAGTTGGAACCGGATACAGAAGATGATCTACCCCGACGGGGAGGTGGTCCACTATGACTACAATCTCGGCGGGATGCTGGAGAAGGTTTACGGACAGTGCAAGGAAGAGAAGGTCAACCCCTTCTTGCCCCAGCCCCTGCGCGACAGCCTGATTGTCCAGCCGATGAATATGAATATGATGGGACTTGACGGCGGTCCTGCTGGCATCGGCCCGTTCCTTCCATACACCACGTACACCTACCGCTACATCGACAGCATCGCCTACAACGAGTTCGAGCAGAAGAGCGAGGTCTTCTACGGCAACGGCACGCACACGCAGTATGACTACGACAGCATCCAACGGTTACACGCCCTGCGGAGCAAAACCCGTGCAGGAGTTGACATGCAGGACATCACATACACCTACGATGCGGTGGGCAACATCACCGATATAGTCAACCTGGCGGTAGCTTTTTCCAACGGTCTTGGCGGGACTTACAGCCACAGTCACGACTATGATGACCTGTACCGTCTGGTTCGCTCCACAGGACAGTGGGACAATGCGGTGAATAACGAACATTTGAAAGACACCGTTCGGATGGCGTACCGCAAGAATGGCAGGATTGCCTCCAAGAGCACCTACGCCGACATTTACTCGGAAGACGGGGGCGGAGCCATCCACACCACCCAGAACCACAGACGGGCGTACAGCTACAACACACAGCAACCCAACACGTTGGCCGGTGTGTATGATTCGGTCACCCAGCAAGCCCATCTCTTTTATTGGGATGTTTCCGGCAATATGCTGATACACAGGATCCCCGAGGAGGGGAACATTGTGGGCCACACTTGGACCGAGGACAACCGCTTGCAGACGGTGACGGACAACGACTGGTTTTCCTACTACCAGTACGACGCGGGCGGAGACCGCACCTACAAGCTGCCCTACAACAGGACGATCAGCAACCGCAGCGGCAGGATTTCCTATTACTGGGCCGCTGGCGACGCCACTTTATACGCCTCGCCCTATTTGGTGATCACCCCCAAGGGCTACACCAAGCACTACTATGCGGAGAGTGAGCGAATCACCTCACAGATAGGTCGCGGCAAATTCTCCACGCTGACCACGCCCGTGACGGACACCGCCACGGCCAACCGCAAGGTGCGCCGTTCCGACAGCCTCGTGCTGGCGCTCAACCCTGCCATCACGGACACCGCCGCTCAACTTTCCTACCTCACTACCCTTACCAACCGTCAGAAAGACACCTGCGAAGCCTATTGGTACCACACGGACCATTTGGGCTCTTCCTCTTGGATAACAGACTCGGCAGGCAATCCCGTGCAGCACTTGCATTACCTGCCTTGGGGCGAGGACTTTGTGAACCAGCGGACAACTGATTTCTCCGCCCGTTTCACCTTCTCCGCCAAAGAACGCGACCCGGAAACCGGCTATTCTTACTTTGGCTCACGCTATTACAGCAGCGACCTGAGCGTGTGGCTGAGCGTGGACCCGATGAGTGACAAATATCCTTCGCTTTCGCCTTACACGTATTGTGCGAATAACCCGGTGAAGTTGGTGGATCCGAATGGGGAGGAGATTGTGATTTCCCTATCTATGGATGACAACGGAAACAGAATTGTAAACATTAGTTTTACCGCTACATTGGCGAACAAAACCTCGCAAAACATCTCGGCCAAAGAAATGGAGAAATACAAGAACGATATTATTACTGGAATAAAAAAAACATTTGATAGGAGCTTAGATGACGGCACCAAAGTCAATGTTGATGTGGACATCACACTGTTGGCCAAAGATGAAATGCCAGAGCCATTAACAACAAGACATGAGATAAACATCGTGGACGAGCTTGTTGATATGGGGCATGCAGCTGAATCAATAATCGGTGGGGGATATATGAATATTAGGCTTGACGTTTGTAGAGGAGAGTTGGAGAACAATCCTATGGACAGGTCTGCCGCACATGAATTTGGACATCTTTTAGGTTTGGATCATGTTAAAGATGAAGATAATATTATGAATCCACGCACCAATGGGCGTGTGATAACAGGAAATCAAATCTTGGAAGCCTGCGGTTATTTTTTCAATTATGACATTAACAGAGGCATAACTCATTTGGAGGGACGAAGAAATCTTCGGATTCAAGCCAATAAACCCCGTAAACATTAAAAAAATTACTTTTATGAAAACAATGCTATGTCTCATATTTATGCTCACATTGCTTGTTGGATCCAGTTGCTCCACATATATCATAAATAATTTGCCTGTAGATTATACTGCCATCAATCGTGCAATCAACAAAAAGATTGAGAACAACAAAGATCTTGACAAGTCACTGTGCGATGGACAGCTTATGATGCTCCAAATAGGGAATATGCTTCCAGGCGACACTGTCTCCGTGTATATAAATGACATTGTACTCTTAGAAAATGTCACAACAGACTATCCTTATCCATACATTGACAAGGAAGAATATGGTGGACATGGGGAGCACAACTATGATTTCCTGTTATACAAGAAGAAGTATGGCAACAGATTGTTGGTGGTTAATTTACGTGATCCGCAGAAAAATTTGATAAAACAAGTGAAACTCAAAAACGATTTCCACATCAAGGCCATTGATGGGAACGGATGTCAAAAAGAATTTGCGATTCCTAAAAATCTCAATCACTTTCTGGAAATCAGATTCTTATTTTTCAATGATTTTTATGCAGACACATTGCATCATATCAAGCTTCACTAGCGTACTGAAATCTATAACAATTATCGAAAAGGAATGATAAATAAAAAAAATGATAAAAACAAAGTTAGTAGAATCATATGCGGTTTTTTTTGATAATGTTTGCCCCCTAAAAAAAACTTTATGCCCACCACTCGAAAATATAGCCCGCTGACCCGGCAGAACCCTTCAAAGATTCTAAGGGTAGACAAGTCTGATTCGCAAAGATTCCACGCCCTCTACTCACTGCTAACTGCTAACTGGTCTTTCACCTTCTCCGCCAAGGAACGCGACCCGGAAACCGGCTATTCTTACTTTGGCTCACGGTATTACAGCAGCGACTTGAGTGTGTGGCTGAGCGTGGACCCGATGAGTGACAAATATCCGAGTATGAGTCCGTATGTTTATTGTGCGGATAACCCGGTGAGGTTGGTGGATCCGAATGGGGAAGAAGTAACAAGCCCCGACGGCTGGATTGTTAATAACACAAATAAAACTTTAATATGGGTTAATGATATGGGTGGAGATATGTGTCAATACGTTGGCGGTGTTGTAACTTCATTTAAATCAAGAAATGATTTTATAAACGAATATGCTTCTAACGGTTATCAGATTATTATTGAAGATAATACAAGACCTGGTTTAAGTACGGGCACCTCTTCATCACAAGATTCACCATCATCAACAAGAGATTACTCTAAGTCATTTTTGGGTGCTGCCACAAATGCATATTCTGGTAGTGCCAGTGGATGGAACAATTTGTCGAAATCTCAACAACAAAAGATATCTTATGATCTCACAAAATCATTAAAGAACAATGGATATTCTATTCAAACACGACAGATTAAAGGAGGATTAAACTCATTTTATTCAACAAATGTTACCCGAGGTATGTATGCATTCAATGCAACAATGGACATGGCTGATTTCGCATACAGTTATAATGTTTTAGATGGTGGACGATTCGGTGTTAATTCATCTTCTTCCTTGGGCAGTAGTATTGGAGGTTGGAGTGGCGCATATCTCGGTTGTAAATTAGGAATCACTTTGGGAGCATCATGTGGCCCATATGGCTCCCTTGTCGGCGGATTCATTGGTGGAGTTGCTTTTGGCTTTTGGGGATCTGAAGTAGGCTCCAAAATAGGAATTAACACCTATCATTCAATTAACAAGAAATGATGTTTTGCTTTGACTAAAGACAAGTAGATTATGAATAGGCCGTTTGAGTATTTTTATAATAGAATATTCTATCAACTTGTGGTTTTCTTTCAAATGCGTTGGTTTATAGCATTTCTTCTTAAATTTGAAAAAACACGAATTTTTATTCTAAAGAAGAAAGGCATCAAAAAATTTGATAGTACGACAGTGTCCCGTTTTTTCTCTCCAAACGATTATGGAATGACGTTGAGAGGATTTGAGCTTTTCTTTGGATTAGGTTGTTTCCCTGTTGGGATGTTTTTTACCAAAGGAATTCAATCAGCACCAGTTATGGTTATTATAGTTGTCACTGTGTCAGTCATGCCAATTGTTGTTCTTGATTATTTCTTCTTGCTGAAGGACAATCAAGTTGTGAAATATTATAACATATTCGAACACGATTCGTTAAAGTACAAGAAAAAATGGAAAGTAATTACTATATTTGCAATGCTTGTATTGGTCGGTATTTTTGTTTTTAATTGGATCTTCTTTTTAGGTGTTTTGTCCAAATAATCATGAACCAATATTCATGGCAGCAAACCTGAAATTTTGTATCTTCGCCACTCAAAAAACCGCTTATGCCAACCGCCCCCACATATAGCCCGCTGATTCCAACGCCCTCGGTTCCTGTTGGGGGTTCCGCCACTCACTGTATTCACTATTCATCATTCTTCATTCATCATTCTTCATTGTCTTTCACCTTCTCCGCAAAAGAACGCGACTCGGAAACCGGCCTAAGCTACTTTGGTTCACGGTATTACAGCAGCGATTTGAGCATCTGGCTGAGCGTGGACCCGATGAGTGACAAATATCCGAGTATGAGTCCGTATGTTTATTGTGCTAATAATCCGGTGAAGTTGGTGGATCCGGATGGGGAAGACTATGAAGTGGTGGTGGAAGAAAATACGATAACAATCAGAGCAACCTACTATGCAACTTCGGATTGCTTTAATGAAGTTTTTAAAGGAGCACAAGCTTGGAACAGCCAAAGTGGTCTATACGAGTACACAACTGATGAAGGTAAAACCTATTCTGTTGTTTTTGACCTGACAGTTAAAAAATGTAATTCCACAAATGATATTCCACATGAACCTCGGAATTCATGGAACTGGGTAACAACAATAGACGCGCATGGTGCAGTTCGAGGTGATTCAAATGGCCCAACCATTGGTTTGGATATTAACAATTCTTCAGTCCGAACAGCTATTCATGAAATTGGGCATACATTAGGTATTGGCGACGATGCCTATGGCGTGATGGAGTCAGGAGGGAATACAGACTTCATACTTGACGAACATATTATGACAAGCCTAAAAGGTGCAGGAATTTACTCCACTAATGGTTCTTCAAATAACTCAAATTGTGACTGTACCCAAATGAAAGGCGCAAATTGTGTGTATGAAAACAACAAAATGAACGGCTCGTTTAGAAGAAAAGGTTTGTAGTGTTAAATTTAATCTGCATTATGAAAAAAATCCCGACTTTAGTAATATTGTCATTAATTAGCCTATCATCCCAATGTCAAAACACTATGCTAAATGAAAATGTCATTATATTGGGAGAGAAATATTTCAACAGCCCTATTTCGATTGAGATAAAAATGGAAATAGGCAATAGTTGTTCATGCCAAACTTTTGATGGGAAAGATTTTAAGAACCCTTATGTTTTGTTAATCGAGAAAGCGAATCTTGACACGTTAAAAGATTATTCGGTACTAACTATTTTCAACAAGGACTGTTTTTTGTATGACTGGTTGCATTTTCCAACTTTTGTCCGCGACTATGTCATCCCTTACATGGATACGACAACTGTGCTATTCCAAAGGGTCAACAAAACATATCCGAATTGGTATATTGATACATTTCATGATAGAGGTGGGATAATCAAGCGTCAGACAAAAACTGATCATGGTACTTTTTATACTCGAGAGGTCTCGCATCATAATTTCTTAATAGTCCTGATGAATGCCAAGACATATAATGAGTATTTGTCTCATATAAATATAGATCGTGCTTATCCAGGGGCGAAGGGTACCTATTATGAAGGGAAGTGTGAAGAAAATGGAATATATTACAAGGTTGCCATTCCTATTTTGGGTAATTGAATTAATAGAAAAATTCTGAGCCTGAAATACTATACTCAATCCTAAAATTTATTTATTTCCATCAAACTCTATTAAAAGAAAATGAATCCAGCCCCCACATATAACGTGAATAAACTCGCGCGCAGATACGTGAGATTTGCGGAGACATTCCGAATGACCGTGTTACACACCGACGTCTCCCAACCTACTCCTAACTCTCAACTCCTAACTCCTAACTGGTCTTTCACCTTCTCCGCCAAAGAACGCGACTCCGAAACCGGCCTATCTTACTTTGGCTCACGGTATTACTCCTCCGATTTGAGTATTTGGTTGAGCGTGGACCCGATGAGTGACAAATATCCTTCGCTGAGTCCGTATGTTTACTGTGCTAATAACCCGGTGAAGTTGGTGGATCCGAATGGGGAGGAGATATATGAATTCGATGAAAATGGGAAATATATCCGGACAAGTGGGGATAAAGGAAGTCCGGACCAAATAGCAATCATAAGATCTGACGGAACAAAGACCATGTCTAAATCATACGAACATGGAACAATTAGTTTAGGGTTAAAAGGCTCAGTGAATCAAGAGAATGGAACGCCTGTTGATGTTCAGTCCTTAAACATAAGAGGGGATGATCAAGCGCTTGAGTGTTTTAAATTTGTAGCAGATAACTCAACAATAGAGTGGTCTTTAGTACGAACAGGTTCTGTTGATGGTAAAATGGGAACAAATTATTTGTCAAATTCTCAAGAATCAAAGCACGAAAATTCTGTCAAACTTTATTTAAATGATTCAAAAATAAAAATCCGCGAGCACTGGCATTCACATCCTAATGGAAAATTAGACCCCTCAGATAGAGACTATAATGCTGCTGAAATTTTGAGAAATAAATATGGTGACAAATTTAATCCAAATGGTTACATTCCAACATATATTTATTCGCAAGGAAAACACAAACAATATAGTCCATTTCTTAGAATGTTGGACGATAATATAAATAATTCATGGAGTGCTTGGCAGAGAGAAAGGGGATTATGAAAAAAAACACTAAATTATTAATGATAACCCTCTTTTGTTTGGGATATTTGTCTGGCTTTGCTCAAACGTTTAAGCTCATGCAG
>Ga0247610_10002482_pt1 | contig 21212 bp, 11 predicted proteins | sample 174DNAGHGhighgp2_FD_193483 | JGI IMG/M metagenome (GOLD analysis project Ga0247610, IMG submission 193483) | Sheep rumen microbial communities from Palmerston North, Manawatu-Wanganui, New Zealand - 1742 DNA GHGhigh gp2 | ecosystem: Host-associated > Mammals > Digestive system > Stomach > Rumen...
AAGTTCGAAGTCTTCATCCTTGGCACCAAGCTTACCTTCGCGCAGTGTCTGAGCATATTTGGCGCGGAGCCATGTTGAAATGAATTCCACATCCTCAGTGCTGACTACACCGCTGGTGTCATAGGACGAGGCATTTTTGATACGGTTTATGTTTTCCTGCCACTGATGGTTCACATCCAGGCGGTCGCTTTCAGAGATCTGCTGAATGATGTAAGCCTTCATCATCTCCGCACTGTTCAGACTGAGGCCCCGGTCATTCATGGTCAGGAAGATCGTATGTGCTTCATCGTCTGAAGGGGTATCCACTTCCAGCAGAAGCACCTTCTCAATCAGCCACCAAATGAAGAATGGGAGGGCTTCACCCTTCAGCTCATCAGGGAAGAGCTCGACGATATCCTTATAGCGATCAAACATGGTCTGTGTGCTTTCGCTATCGGGCTGGTACGTCATATCGTTGTCGAAAAGAGCCTGGAAGCAACCTTTCCGTTCCTCAACATCGATGTTAAAGCTCCGCTTACCAAACTTGTTGCTGAAGATCAGGTTATCAATAGGCACCTGCTCATATGCTTGCTGGGACTCATCTTTTTGGAGGTTGTTCAGATAGATCAGAAGGAGCGTGAGGGAAGTAAGCCGCTGCTGGCCATCCACGATATTATTGGATGCACCTGCTGTGCCCGTGCAGATGATGCTTCCCATGTAGTAAAAACCATAACCCTCAACTTCATCGGTCGTATCATGATTGTTGGGGTCGTAGTTTTCCTCAAAGGTGCTCTGAAAATCGGACAGCATCTGCTCGATCTGCTTCTGGCCCCAGCGGTATTCGCGCTGGAAAACATCCACGGAGAATTTCCTGTTGGCCAGGATCTTTGACAGGGTCTCTGTTTTCTCGATCTTATTCATCGTTCTCCACCTCAGTATTGCTCCTGAACATTGATCCGATACCAAAATACTTCTCAAAGAAAGCCTTCAGCTTTTCGATAATCGTCTGCTTCTTCTTTGCGCGATTCCCACCGCCAAACCGGCTGACAGGAGGCATAAGCTTATCAATATCCGTCCCGACAGTCTTTACTTCGCCTTCGCGGAAAGCATTTTCTAAAAACTTTCTGGTTTCTTCCGGCTTTAGTTTTTCATCTTGTATGATCTGGTTTAAATCAGCTTCTCGCTGCTGGTACACATAATCGTTCCATTCGTTCATCACATCCTCGACGTCATTGATGCCTGCAATGAATGCCTCAATCAGTTGTTTCTTACTGCGAAGCTCGGGGCTGGCATCGACGGCCTTGCGAATTGTGATGAGAACTTCTTTATCCTCGCAATGGGTATCGTGGTACTTCTTCACCAGCATGAGAATGTAGTCGATGTTGATTTCGATCTGCTTAATCAGCTCGATTTCAAAAACAATATCGTCTATGATGTCTGTGCTTTCGCCATTCTCACGCTTGCGTTTCCACTCATCTCGGAGATCCTGATACCGCCCCAGATAATCCTGCAGGTCACGTTCTGATAAGCATTCCTTCTCCTTAAACTCATCGAACGAAACCAGAAGGTTCCGCATCCGAAGAATTGCTCCAAACAAGGCGATGAAATCTTTCTGGTTCTGCTCGCCAACAATCTGTGGTTCGGAAAGCGGAAACTTCGTGGTCAGGTCTTCGACCATGTCAACGTAGCCCGGCATCGGCTTCCCGTCTACGGATTCGTATCCATAGTAATAATCCTTGAAGCTCTTCATGAGCACGATGCCACCGGCATTCTTGTCGCCAAAGAGGGAGATAGCAGCATCGACACGCTTCTGCAGGTTGCGGAAGCACACGATGTTACCGAAGGTCTTAATGCTGTTCAGAATACGGTTGGTGCGGCTGAATGCTTGAATGAGACCATGCATCTTCAGATTCTTGTCCACCCACAGGGTGTTCAGAGTCGTCGCATCGAAGCCCGTCAGGAACATGTTTACTACGATAAGCAAATCCAGTTCCTTATTTTTCATGCGGAGTGACACGTCTTTATAGTAGTTCTGGAACTTGTCACCAGACGTATCGTAGTTCGTATGGAACATCAGGTTATAATCCTGAATAGCTGATTCCAGGAAATCACGGTCATTCTGGTCAAGGGCAGAGGTATCTTCCGAATTTTCCTCGTCCAGTATTCCGTCAACTTCTTCTTCATTTGCGGCATAGCTGTATATGACCGCGATTTTAAGATTTTTGGTAGGATCTCTCTTAATGATCCTGCGGAACTCATCATAGTAGAGCTTGGCCATTGGAACGGAAGCAACGGCAAAAATGGAGTTGAATCCGCTGAGGCGCTGCTTCTGCTTTATTTCCTCGACCTTGCCCCTGTCAGCAGATGCTACCTCGGAAATATTGGTCAGCGTGTTATAGACATAGGTCTTATCCCCACGGTAGGTTTTCTGGTCGAAGTGGTCGAGAATGTAGTTTGCGACAAGGGAGATGCGCTCTGGTGCCTCGAAGGCTTTCTTTCTATCAATATCCCAAACCTGCTCATCATCAATGTCGGCGTCTGTGTCCATGGTCTTGATGTAGTCCACACGGAAGGGCAGCACGTTCTTGTCATTGATGGCGTCAACGATAGTGTATGTATGCAGCTGGTCACCAAATGTCTGTTCTGTAGTAAAGTATTTCGGGTTGGTGACCGCACCGGCATTCAACGGGAAGATGGGAGTGCCAGTAAAGCCAAACATATAGTATTTCTTAAAGCTCTGGACAATAGCCGCATGCATGTCACCAAACTGGCTACGATGGCACTCATCAAAGATGATAACGATCTCCCTGCTGTAAACCTCATGATCCTTATTCTTCTTGATGAAAGTCGACAGCTTTTGGATAGTTGTGATGATGATATGTGCCTTCGGATCACGGAGCTGCTTTTCCAGAATCTTTGTCGAAGTATTACTGTTCGCGGAGCCCTTTTCAAAGCGGTCATACTCCTTCATGGTCTGGTAGTCCAGATCCTTACGGTCAACAACAAAGAGCACCTTTGAAATGAATGGAAGCTGAGTGGCCAGCCTTGCGGTTTTGAAGGAAGTCAGCGTTTTGCCAGAACCGGTCGTATGCCAAATGTAACCGCCACCAGCTATGTCGCCGTACTTTTTGTAGTTGTGAGCGATCTCGATGCGGTTCAGGATGCGCTCCGTCGCAGTAATCTGATACGGGCGCATGACCATCAGCATATTCTCCGAGGTGAACACACAGTACCTGGTCAGTATATTTAGCAAGGTATGTCGTGCAAAGAAAGTCTTCGTAAAATCGATCAGGTCGGGGATGGGGCGATTGTTGGCATCAGCCCAGAAAGATGTAAATTCAAAGCTGTTGCTGGTCTTGCCTTTCTTGGGGCTTCGGTTGGTGGCATCCTTGATGGCGTTGCTCCTGGTACTGTTGGAGTAGTACTTAGTATTTGTTCCGTTGGAGATAACGAATATTTGCACATACTCGAAAAGACCGCTTCCCGCCCAGAAAGAGTCCCTCTGGTATCGCTCGATCTGGTTGAACGCCTCGCGAATAGCTACCCCCCGACGTTTCAGCTCCACGTGTACCAGCGGCAGACCATTCACCAGGATAGTCACATCGTAACGGTTGTCGTAGGTCGCGCCCTCCGCCTGACCGATCACATACTGGTTGATGACTTGCAGCCGGTTGTTGTGGATGTTCTTGCGGTCAATGAGCGTGATGTTCTTCGTCATATTATCATCACGCTTTAAAACCTGGACAAAATCCTCCTGGATCTTTGCCGTCTTCTCTACAATGTGATCGTTGGGATTGGCAATACTCGTATTGAAAAACCGCTCCCACTCCGTATCGGAGAATTTATACTTGTTCAGTTCCTCCAGCCGTTCCCGGAGATTAGCGATCAGCTCAGCCTCTGAGTGGATGGGCAGATATGTATAACCCTGCTCACCCAGCATGCGGATAAACTCCTTTTCAAGGGCAGCTTCGGACTCATAGCTGTCAGAACGGGATTTGACAGGCTCATATTTCGTCACGACTGTATTCTGGTTTGTCTCTGCGACTATGTTGAAATACGGCATATTGCACCTCCTCTTTCATTAGATTTTCTTAAAAGAGAGCAGCTTGTCTCTATAGTATTCATACTGCTTCTGGCGAGCGGTGATTTCTGCTGGAAGTCCTTCGGAGATATCATTGCAAAACCTATCGAACTTATCTAAAACATCGACAATCTTCCTTCTCTCTTCTCGGGAGGGAAAGGGAATTGGAATAAGGTTTAGGTTTTTCTGATTCAATTTGGGCTGAGCAGCACCACTAATGTATTTGCTTAGATCAATTCCATTTAGATAAATCTCTACATAGCGTTGGTCATACCAATCCTTAAACTTTAGGATATGCGCGTGATTATTTACCCAATTCTTTCCTGATATTGGAAATGCTATGGGCGTTACTCTTGCAAGAAGATTAGCGCCATCTTCTGAAACAAGAAGATAGTCACCATCAAAAATATAATCATCGACATAGTCAACTATTCCTGAAGCTCCGTAATATGGGTAAATTCCTGACGTCCTATCACCTTTGGTCACTGGTCGTCTTTGTGAATCGCAGTTTTCTGATATTTCCTCAAGACTAACAGTTGCTACCTCATTAAATTCAAACATGGCAGTTCGATAATACTCATACTGCTGTTTTCTCGCTGTAAGCTCCGCTGTAAGCTCCGCTGTAAGCTCCGTGAAATTGTCCAGTACCCGGACAATTTCACGCTGCACCTCGAGTGGAGGAACGGGGATTTGTAAAGAAGCTACTGTAGCTTTTCCTAAAGCAGGAATACCTGCTCCATACTGGCATTCTTGCAGCCTCTTTTCTTGACCCTTTACAAAATGAAAGAGGTAACGATTTAGGACTCTGTATGTCGGTTTTAAAATATAGCAATGGGCCCCAGCCCAAAAATTAGTCTCAATCCAATTTACATATCCTGCCGAAGCTCCACCCTGTGAAATGGTAATGGTATTACCTGACTGGTTAAATTGCTCAATGTACCCAGAAGGACTGATACCCCCGTTTATAACTGGATATGTTCCTTCTTCCTGCATGTCAGCTTTATTAAATTGTATTCCTTTAGATATTTCACATATCTTTTCCAGATCATAATATCCAACACCATCCGGACATAGCTCCGCAATCAGATCCTCAAGTCTGCTCATGCGTCTTGCCCTCCTTCGATCTCCGCAATGATCTTATCAATTTCATCCCGAAGAATCTGCTCCCGCGCGACAATCTCCTTAATGTCAGCGTTGAGTTTTTTTATATCAATCTTTTCCCGGGTGTCCTCCTGCTCCACATAGGTTGAGACGGAAAGGTTGTAGCTCTGCTCCTTAACCTCGTCATAAGATACCAGCTTGCAGAGGTAATCTACATTCTCGCGCTTAGTAAAGGCATCTACAATGATATCAATGTGTTCCGGCAGGAGCTTGTTGTTGTTTGTCACCTTGACGCATTGGTTACTTGCGTCGATAAAGAGGATATTATTATCCACCTTTCCTCGTTTCATGACCATAATGCAAGTGGCAATTGGTGTGCCATAAAACAGATTAGAGGGCAACTGGATTACACAATCCACAAAGTTGTTGTCCACCAGGTACTTCCTGATTTTCTGTTCTGCACCGCCCCTGTACATGATGCCGGGAAAGCAGACGATCGCTGCAGTTCCATTAGGGGCTAACCAAGAAAGAGAGTGCATAATAAACGCCATGTCTGCTTTGCTCTTAGGTGCCAATACACCAGCTGGTGAAAAGCGGGGATCGTTGATGAGCAGTGGATTATCATCACCCGCCCACTTAATGGAATAGGGCGGATTGGAAACTATCAACTCAAATGGCTCATCATCCCAGTGCTGTGGGTTGATGAGTGTATCCTCACATTGAATATCAAACTTATCGAATCCAATATCGTGCAGAAACATATTGATACGGCAAAGATTATAGGTAGTTATGTTGATCTCCTGGCCAAAAAAGCCGATCTGCACTGAATCCTTCCCCAGAATCTTTTCGACCTTAAGCAGTAAGGATCCGGAGCCGCACGCCGGGTCATATACCTTGTTGATTTTAGTCTTGCCGACAGTACCCAACCTTGTCAGCAGAACGGACACATCAGCCGGGGTGAAGAACTCTCCGCCGGATTTGCCCGCATTAGAGGCATACATGGTCATCAGGTATTCATATGCATCGCCAAAGGCATCAATCTCATGATCCTTCACGGAACCGAGGTTCATAGCGGCGATACCATCGAGCAGCTTCGTCAAACGCTCATTACGCTTTGCCACAGTACTACCTAACTTGTTGCTATTGACATCAAAGTCGTCGAATAGCCCGGCAAAACTGCCCTCGGAGATGCTGCCTTTGGCAGAGTCCTCGATATGATTGAAGACTGACTCCAGCTTCTCATTGAGGAGCATTTCCGATCCATTAGGATACGTCCAGCTTTCACCTCTGTCAGCTTTTGCTCTGACGTTGCAGAAAAGCTCGCTGGGGAGAATGAAGAAGCCTTTTTCCTCGACCAGCCCCTCACGGGCTACCTCGGCTTCTTCGTCAGACATTCTGGTATAGTCAAAGCCCTTGTTTCCGGCAGCTTCCTCACCGCTGTTGATATAGGCGGTCAGGTTTTCGGAAATGTAGCGGTAAAACATGGTGCCGAGCACATAGTTCTTGAAATCCCACCCGTCAACAGCGCCGCGGAGTTCATCAGCGATCGCCCAAATTGCACGGTGTAGCTCTTCACGCTCTTGTTCTTTCTTGATATCGACCGCCATCGTTTATTCCTCCGTTTCTACTTGCTTATCTGCGTCGGCACTCTCGCCGCTTTCGACCCAGGCATTCACTTCCGAGATTCTGAACTTGTACTGCCTTCCAACCTTATGATAAGGAATGGTTTCTTTTTTTATCCATGCCCTGATTGTATCTTTACTGACATCAAGGTGTTTTGCTATGTCTTCGAGACTGACCCACCGTTCGATTTCGCTCATTCCCATACCTCCAATCACCTATACTCATTAACTTTCTGCTTCTCTACAAGTTCTTGGTAGAATTGCTTAACGCTTTTATATACTTCGTGAACTGATCCGCCTTTGCATACTTCCACAAAGTTTTTCTTTTGCTCTGGTTTGTCCAGAAGGGTAAGCGGATCAACTTTATACACATAGCCGAATATAGCTGCGCATCCAGTACTGTCATCAGATATGGGAAAAGGGAGATTCTCCAAATCCTGAATATACTGGTTGTCACCCATGTGCTCTATTAGCAAAGGTAATGCCCTTAACCATATGCGTTGATCTTCTGGTTTTTCTCGGTCGCCCATATTGTCATAGTAACCAGCAATATAGTGTGTGGTTGTATCGTCTGGGCTAACAGCCGTATCCATTGAGCCGATAACAAAGGTGTTTGGAAGATCAAGGATCTCATAAAGAAGGCCGATGATAACATTCTTGGGATAATTAGAGTCAGGGACAATATCAAATTTTTCAGCCTGTATTGGCTTTCTCATGAATTTATCAATCTGTGGTTTGTCCAGAAGCAGATATGTAATGCTTCCATATCCATAGGATAAGTATCGCAAGAAAGCTTCATCATCTGACTTACCACGGAATATGCTCTCCAAGTAAGGGAGTATGAGGCAAGCTTCAACTTTCTCCTTGGCGATTTCATAAAACATCTTGAGGGCATCCAGATTCCTGAAGGAATTGATTTTTCTGTCCCAGAGCTTACGGCCCATCTCCTTTGTTGATTCACTGTCCTGCTGATAATAGTATTCAGCAAAAAAGTAATCTTGGAATCCTGGATCAATGTAGAAGATTCCGGATTCTTGTTCATACATCATGCATGCAGTCGCGCATACATCGTGCTGGAAATTAGTGAGCGTGAAGATGGAAGGATTTTGGAGTTCTTCTTTGGCTTTAAGCTGTCTGAAATACTTCTCGAAGGAGCGGTGATCAAACTCAAAAACGCCATCCATATATGAAAGAACACAGAATTCTCTGTAAGCAAGTGTAAACTCATCGCTGTTGCCCACACTGTGAAAGAAACGATCAAACGACTCCTTATCCTCGTCATGCCCACGGATTAGCATATCGTACAGCAGCTCATAAAAGCGAGCCTTGCTACCACCCAGATTTCGTATCTCTTCGTAGTTTCTGACCAAAACCGTTAGTAGCATAGGGTTTGTTGCTATGAACCCATTTTTCCTGACATAGCCTTTATTGACATCCATGAACGTTAGGATGGTCTCTTTTGCCTTATCATCTTCTACGCCAAAAAGCAATTTGTCAATCAACAGCAGTGATTGTGCTTCATCCAAGGGGTGTATATATAATTTCGTAAAGCCCCGTATGCCGCTTATTGCTGAACATTGCCGGGAGGATATCACAACCTGATTATTTGGGTAATGATGACAGAAATCAGCGAGTTTGCGCTGAAATCTGTTGGTCTCTACGGGATCCATCTCGTCAAGTCCGTCCAGCAGGATCTGCGTTTGACCTTTTTCTAAAAGGTCAATGAGCTTTTCCTGTGAAAAGTCCAGGTCAAAGCGCTGTACAGCTTCAACGAGAAATGAAAGAAGATCATCATATCGTGATGAAAAATCACGTATCTCTGCAAAGACAGGGAGCATCCCGGTTTCGGGCATATGATCCGCCGCATCCGTGAATAAATGCTGCAGCATCAGTGTTTTACCGTATCCGCAAGCTCCAATCAGAATGGCATACCGGATTTCGCCTCGTCTATCAAACTTCCTGATCTTCTGAAGTGTAGCTTCTTCGATATAATTTCCACGTATTCTGTGTGGAAAAACAGCAGAAGACGTCCCTATGTTATTGCACACAAAGTAACTGCTCATCTGGCATTCCTCGTTGCCGGGCAGTTTCATCAGTTGATAATTCTTTTTTGCCTCCCGAAGATAGGTTCCAAAGCCTTTCAATTCGGGGGGCTTTCTGTATTCCGCAGGCGTGATATTTTCTGCGGAACCTCCTCCTGATGCGATGGCATGAAATTGTGCCACTACAGCTTTGGCAAACATCAGCTTATCGGGCGGTTCACTAATTTCAAGGCTGATATTGAACCGCTCCATCACTGTGCGCAGATTATTCTCATTTAACGTGGAGAGAAGCCCTTTCTGAAGCTTGACTTCGTCGAAACTCCTGATGACTTCAGCCCATATCGTGCTATCAGGCTTTCGGTTTCCTGTTTCCCATTTTTCATAAGTGCTGTCCGATGGCTGGATGATTTCATCATCGTAATCCTCTTCCAAGCCATACTCAAAGAAAAACATAGGAATCTTTTTCTTTGCTTTATATCCAACGAGTCCGCCACCATCATTTGGCAGATAGAATTTCTGTAGGAACTCGCTGTAATCCAAGACGCATCACCTCTTTTCAAGAAAAAGCCCACATGTCCGTGTGTGTCCGCATAATGTCCGTATTATTTCGCTGCTGTCTCCATAATGTCCGTTTTTGTGTCAGCGAGATAAAACGGAATTCATTTTATACTGACGGAGGAAGGTGATTAGAGCCCTCCGAAATCGCTCTGAATAGCGGTGGATTTGAGTAAATCCCACTTATTCCTACTCATTATACCGCCAAACAGGAGCGATAACAAGATGGAATTGGTTAATCTGTCTAAAAGAGCACCAAAAAACCATCTTGAGTCTTAAGAGCCTGATCTGCAGCGCCTCAGCATCAGTCGACGGGTGTTGAGGGAGTATCGCCACTCAGTGACGGCCCAACCATTACCCAAGGTTGCCAGCAACGCGATCTGCTGGTCACCCCTGAGAAACGGAGCAATCCGGAGGGTGACCGAATGAAAAACTGGCAAGGCATACCGGTTGTCTCTGTTTCTCGCGAGAGAAAGGAAGAGACAACTGATGGCAAGCAATGAAAATCAGAGCACTGAGAACTCTACGACCAACCCGCGCATGGTCAAGGTTGCCGTGCGCATCAACCCTGAGACCATTGACGAGCTCCGTAAACTGTACGCGGATCAGGAGGAGAAGATCTCCATCCGGATGGTGAAAATCGGGGGATGGAAGTACCCCTGTGCCATCTACCTGCTGCCTGAAGATGAGGTGCAGGGCTTCAAGAGGCTCCAGCAAAACGAAGCCAAGCAGGAGCAGAGGGAGGCCCGGTGCTGGCTCCCTGACGGCAACGGCGGGTTCATCCGCTGCGATGAAGAGAAGCATAAGTGCTCCCAATGTGAGCGGTGCAAGTCCTTCAACTTTGACACCAACCACCCGACCAGCTATGAAGCCCTTCAGGATTTCTATGGTGAGCAGGAAGAGGAGCTGTACCTGGCTGGAGAGGATACGCCTGGGATGAAGGGGCCATCGGAGGAAATGACGGTACAGCAGCCGGAGGAAGCTTATACGGAGATCATGCAGATTCTGGTGGCGCGGCTGACCGCCATCAAGCCGAGATACGGTGCGATTTTCCAGGAACTCCTGAAAGGCAACCTGCAGCCCTTGAACATCGCAAAGGCCCTGGGCTTGGGTAAGAGCCAGATGTATGAGGCCGTCCCCAAGGTTCAGGAGCTCGCTAAGAAGCTGTATTTCGAGCTTCAGGACAAATAAACAAAAGCCTGGCGGCGAATAACCGTCAGGCTTTTTCCATGTCCGTGTTCAGCGATAAATGAACACAGCAAAGCCGTGAACACCCCCTGAACACCCCTGAACACACCCGGGTTCAAGGCCCATGAACACAGCTGAACACACCCTGAACACAGGCAGCGTGAACACACCCCAAAACGTGAAAAAGCCCATATTTCAAGGGCTTCTGAGGTGTGTTCACATCCATATTTCAGTTTGACAACTTGACCGGTAGCCCAGAGCACATCGTTCACATCGATGGGGTCACAGGTTCGAGTCCTGTTGCGACCACCACAGTTTGTCCGAAAACGTCAAGTTTTCGGACATTTTTTACATTATTTCTGTCTTTTTTGCCGCAATATGACACAAAAAAAGGGCTTCACCCCTCAGATTTCCGCCAATTGGGGCAATTTGGGCAGAGGTATCCCTTTGAATCTTTGAATCAGTGCTTTGACGCCTCCACAAATGGCGATGGCCCGGCGGATATCATATCCCAGACAGCTGAGTGCGTATTCGGCTGTCACTTTTTCTTTGCCCTTGCACAGGAAGTATCCGGCCCCATCATAATGCTTGATCGTTCCAAAGGGATGCTCGCTGGTCTGCTGGCGCTGCTTCTGTTTGGGAATGTCCCTGCGGATAAAAATCATAACGCGCTTTTCGGCTCTGCCCATTTTGCCGAAGTTGTTCAGATTTTTGCTGCTCACGCCGTTGACAGGGATCTGCTGGAGCGGGTACTGGCTTGACCCGTACATCCTGACCGGCACATAGGTGCTGTTGCGGCCAATGTTCACATGCTTTGCCGCCTTGGAATCTGTGCACCGGTTGGGACAGGTTCGGCACGCTTCCCGGCTTGAATATTCAATCCCGTATTTCGTTTCTTTCTGCTTAAACAGCTGCCTTCCCATCGGACAGGTCACGGTTCCGTCTTCATGCCGTATAAAGCAACTGACTGTGCTCAGTTCCTGCACTTCGATCCGGATGTTTCCACCTGACAGACAATTGGGCAGAACACCGGCGTGCAGGCAGCGCTGAATGTCTTTTGGTTTGGTGGACTGTCTTTCTTCTGCTGTGATTTCGGCTGCTTCATATTCCATGGAAATGACCCGGTCGTCCCGATCCTGAATAAAGCCCACGTCCGCCGCCGTCCCGTTCAGCAGGCACTCCTCGATATCCGCCAGGCTTTCATAGCCTTTGTCCGCAATCACTTTGACGCTATCCAGGCCGAGTTCTCGCTTGCATTTCTCGATCGTCGGATTGATCGTTCCCCGGTCGCTGGAATTATTGGTTACGTCAAAATCCACGATCATATGGCTTCCCGCATCCACTGCTGTCTGCACGTTATAGCAGGCTTTGATCCCGCCTTCCTTGGCGGGCATCATGCCGGCCTCCGGATCGGTAAACAGCAATGCTCCTCGCTCGCTTTCAGCAAGCTCCTTCAGGCACTGTTCATGAAATGCAATTCGCTCCTTCAATTTTTCCGGATCAGGCAGATGATTCTTGTCCAGATCCAGTGCCATGGGTTTATTCAGCTTTTTTTCATGCAGATCGTTTTCATCCAGTGTCTCCAAATATCTTTCCACTGCTTCCAGCTGCGCTTTGGCGTATTCCAGCTTCTTCTGGGCGATTTCTTCGCTGACTGCTTTCTTCTTTCCGTTCACCGCACGGATCGTCGTTCCATCCAGACACAGCGTTTTCGCGTCCATCAACTTCATATCCTTGCAGGCACGCACAAATACCAGGAAAACCTTTTTCAGCGCTTTCCTGTTCTCTTTCCGAAAATCGGCGATCGTGTTATGGTCTGGCGCCAGCCGGTTCAGCAGGTAAAACAGTTCCGATATTCCGGCCACATTCCCGCTCCAGCTTCCGGGAAGAGCGGATTCCATTCAGATAGCCATACAGATACAGCTTGAGCAGATCCTGTGGGGCATAGGGCGGTCTTCCGGTTTGTGCGGGCTTTACACGCTCGATTTCCAACTCTTCCATGTTTAGGCCGTCAACAAATACTTCAATAAACCGTGCAGGGCTGTTTTAAGCAACTTCTTCTTCGATGTTCCATATCCCCAGCGTCACCTGCCGACTGTCTGATCCTTTGATATACCTCATTTAGATCGCCCTCCCATACCATGGATTGTTCAGTCTCAAATTACTCCGTGATGCTCTCCCGCCAAACTTCCTGCACTATCAGGCTTTCAAGCATTTCTATCGCTCTTTTTTATATCGGCGAGATGTCTGCCAAAAGTTCCCTTCAGAATGAGCTGTTGATATAGGTTCGGATGCTCCGTTTCGAGATAGTCTCTGTGCATCCATCCCCATTTTCTAATGTGGTGCTGATCAATTATCTCAATAATTATGTTCAGATAATGCATTCCATCTTTGCTCAGAGTATAAATGTCGCCATGCTTCTCAAGCAGGATTTATATTGAATCTTCCTACACAATTCAGTAGTAACTAATCCAATGTGTGGATCCTTTCTTACACATTCTTATGGGGAGCGGTTTGGTACTGCTTTAGATAAATAACTGTATACATCAATTATTTCGTTAGATTGCTTCAAATCTTGGATTGCCTGTTCCATTTTTTCTTCTTTAGAGGCATAATAATGCCTGATTCGCCTGAATCTTTGAACTCTTATATTTTTTTGTTGATTAAAACGTGACCAGATTTTATTATCAAGTTGTCCATCCCACATTTTCAAGATAGACATTATCGCTTTATCGCAGTTTTCTGTACATATCTCTTCATTAATCTTATTATATAGCTGATAAAACTTTAAAACTGTATCGAGTAAATATTTGTTCATTTCTTCATCATATTGCTTGATACATTGAATTATCCTGAATCTATCGAAATAATCAATTGCCTCCCTGACCATATCAATACATTCTTGACACCTGATAAATAACGCACATTGCAAAATATCCCAAGGTTTGCTTATGCTTTTATAAAAGCACAATGTGGTTTGGCCTGGGTTGTATAATACACATACTTTTTCGCCGCCAATAATAATCTTATTAATACAGTTTAAAATGGTATCATAAGTGGTATTGACATATTCTTTAATATTATCTATTTTGACCAAAGAAAACAAGGCATTTTGCTTACCGCTGCTTGTGTGTCTTGCCATCAGGAACTCAGGATTCCTTAAATAGTTTTCAACAAAACACATACCAGCGTCAGATAATCTTACTTTAATCTTTTCTGGCATAATTCTTTCATCATTTTGTGTAATAATCATTTCGGTAGTCTTACTGATTTGTGAAATAGTATTTTTAAACTCTTCTTCGCTAAAATCCGCATCCAAATTGTTATAACTAACTAAGTATCCCCAAGCATATAATGCTGCAGCTTTTACTCTATTTCTTTTAATATACACGCTCGTATCATAGAGTATACTAGCTATTTGCTCTATTGACATAAAATGCTTGAACACATCGAGTAATTGGATCAAACTCTCTCCTTCATATGGCGTATTAGGATAATCTATATAGTATTTGACCTCACTCCAGTATAAAAACTCCAATACCATTCTCGTCTTGCTATGTTCATCTGAACCACACAATTGTTTAAAACCTATTGCAGATAGATAGTCGTTTTCTTGTAAGACATTAAAAATGTCCCTAAAAAACATTAGTCTTAAGCCATTAATTGAATAATCGTATTCTTTATCGGACTTATTATTTGTTTCATCCAGCATTGTTGAATAAGTATCACGCATTTCAGCGTTTGTTGTAATGGTATATAGTGTCTGCATAGAAGTCCTAAAATTATTATTAAAGAATGGGAGAAATCTATATTTAGTAAAGTGCCGGTAATCTCTATAGTCCACATTCTCATTGTTATCCAGTACCTTATCTATAACATGTTTGGGAAGGACAAACAAGATTATCCTGTACAAAGATTTAAATAATAGTGTCTCTTTATAATTCTTTATCACTTTCAAGAACAATAGTTTTTTATTCAATGCGTCAATTGTAAAATCATGAAAGGGCAATCTAATAACGTTTCTTCCCCCATTCCACAAGTCTGTGTGAATATTTCCAAATGGCAAATAAGTTGATGTACGCATTGAAAGAACAAAAGTGAATTTTAGAAAAAAAGTGTCTTGATCATTCATTTCTATAAAAATTTTATTTAAAAAGCTATGAACATGCTGAACATAATCAGCTATATTTCTTGCCAGGTTTCCATTATCAAATGTTTCAATATTGTCAAAAATAAATATGAATTTTTCTTGCTTCCGATGCTGAGGTTTACAGCCAAGCGCAATAAGATAAAAAACCATCAGAATATTAAACAGGATATTTACATCAGCCGATTCTTTTACTGCATGTACCCTCTTAGAATACCCAGTATACCAATCGTCCAATTTATCTGGGATTAGCATCTTTATACCATTCTTTAGCTCTCCAATAAATGATATAAGGTTGAACATTAGATCAGAGTCCGGTAACTGAATTTCATTTAGACGCTGCAGTTGATTAATATAAGCAGTTCTCCAAGCCGAGTCCTTCATAATACTTCTATATGTTTTTCTAAACCTATTAAAAATCATATCTTCTTTGTTGACATTTTTATCATAAATATCCGAAAAATCAAAAAAGGAGTATGAATATGTTTCACAACTTATGAAATTTGCAGTTAATGTTCTCAAAAAAACACTTTTTCCGCTTCCTCCGTCCGACTGAAAGCAAAGCATATTGTGCTGTGTATCCGAAAACAAGTTCTTTACAATATTCCTAAATTTTCTCTCCTCATTATCTTCACGCGGAATATAGAAGTATTCATAAAACAGCAAAGACGTCATCCTGCCATTAAGATTGTTATCCGATGACAATCCAGATTTGATATAATTCATTACGAAACTTTCTTGATTTGCATTATCGGTAATAAATCTTATCAGTCTCATTTTTTGTTCGCTTGGAGTTAACGCCTGATAATCCGGTCTGTTATTTCTTGTCTCATTCTGTTTATATAGTTGCCTAAAACCGCTGGTTCTTTTTTGATGGGGAATTTTTCTCTTATCTACTTTTTGAGCTAAAACACTAGGCTTATCGCTCAGGCATAGCACAATTTGATTAATAGTATCGTATATCTTTCTAAAATTTGCTTTATAATCGCTTTCTTGTGCAAAATAATTTGCCTCTGAAAGGTCATAACGGTTGTATCCTCCCCATCCAGCTGGAAGATCAATATCTTTTTCCTTTAGGACAAACAATATTTTATTTTTGTCCGCGGATTTTTTAATGATCTCTTTATATATCACTTCTTCATAGCTTACTGTTCCTACTCGTTCTCTTATTTTTTGATTATAGCTTTTTGTAACAATTACTATGATTTTTTGCGCATTTTCTATCTTTTTTCTGATTGTTTCCAAAACATTGCTTTCTGGTTTCCATAGCAAATCAAATGTCGGGTCAATATTTTTGTATTTTGACAATTCAAAGCATAGTGCAGCTGCCCAATTTGACGCATCTTCATTGCCGTCTTCCCAAGAATACAGTACTAGGACATTCATCATATAATCCACTCCTTTATTATGCTATTGTTAATCTCTAACTCTCACAGTTACACGTAATAGGCAGTAAAACATGAGAAAATACTGAGTTTTCAAAAAGCAGAACTATTACGTATATACATAATGCGATTAAGGGCTGAAATGCTCAAACTCGTTTATTTCTCTATGTTTTTCCATTTGTATTATGTGCGGGATTGAGAGTTAGGGGTTAATAATATTACCATTTATATAATAAAACAATGGGTGAAGCAGTATGATTGCATGAAAGCAGACATCCTTACTTGTAAGATATTACTGGAGAATAAAAACAAGCAATATTGACAATAATTGAGGAAGATAAACCGATAATTCAGTCCTTGAAAAAAAGCATTGTGCAAAATATGTATGATTCTCTGAATTCGGTTTTGGCCTTTTTATTCTAAAATCGCAAAGCGGAATCTTAAGATCTGCATTTTGATTATATAATGCTTTATACTGCCGTTCCATTCTTAAGTATTCAGAATCAATAAGCCAAAAGAAAAGAATCGGAAGGTAAGATACTAGGAAAAATCCCTTGTTTGAGTCTTTCGAAGCTAATACCAGTAGAGCGGCGGTAAGCGTAACAGACCAGCCTTTTATGACTGAGGAAATTGTAGATAATCTATCTATAATCCTTTGGATTGCTTCAAGATAACGAATTCGTGCTTCCATCGTATCCATTGCTTTTTGTCCCTTTCAAACATTATGAATTGTTTCTTTAAGCAAATGATTTTGCATCAGATAATCCCATCCATAATTGCCAATAACTGTCAGAACATTATCTTGCAGGAATAGTTTTTCCAATAAAATAGGATTAAAAACAAATGTGCAGCGTTTTTCATCAGGAGAAAAATCTGCAAGAATTGTTTCAATTGGTCTCATTCCTTCGTTGAAAACAAAACAGATTGATGTGCCTAATTGAAGTAGGGCAGTTGCTTCTGAAGTATAGATGCAACCGATAATACCCAGTTCATACATAAGCCGTATCTTTTGATCTATGTTTTCACAAACATAATCATAATTGGTCTTAAATGAAATACTTGAAATTTTTTCACATAGCGTTTGGACTGTCATACATAATGGCCCCCCTTTGAAACAAGACAGGACTTCTCGAATGTTGATAAAGACCTCTCCGAATTCTTTAAATAATTCTTTTTCAATGATAGACTCAGCTGTTTTGCTAATAATTCTTTTTATTGTTTCATTATCTGGCACCATTTTTTTGTTAGCATTTGCTTGACGAGCGGCATTTGCTAAAGCGCCAATATGTGCTAGGATATCTCTCGGATTCCAAAACGATTTACTTAAGATATATTGAAAAAGATCGATATGAAATGTTTGATTGTTTATTTCAATTGTTATTTCTAAAGGCAAAGTAGGAAATGCTTTTGTTATCAGATAATCAAACTTTGATTCTGGATCTAATTCTTCACTGGCTTTTATTTCGTAAATAAATTCAAGCCGAAGATTTGCTAATGATATTAATTCTACGGCATCCCATTGTAGATTCAAAAAACGGTATTTAGAGATATCTCTATCTATTGATTTAATCTGATCAAATCGATCTTTTGGTAATACTATATAATAATCAAATTTCTTGATAATTTTATCACAAGATCCACTCCCATTGTTATTTCGAGCCTCCCTAATTACTTCTATGAGGCTTCTATAAAATAAACTTTCAAACTCCCTTCGTTGTTCACCTAGTTCATGATTTTTATTATTTTTTAAGTAATAATTTGTCCTTCTTCTGAATTCTTCACTATGTGTATCGAACCCATCTAATGCAATAACTATTTTTTTTGAACACATAGAAATAGCATCTGCAATTTGGGTGAAAAGTTTTTCCCCAAACATTTGGGAAAGTATATTGTTGGGGGTGAAGTTAGCCTTTGTTTGTGTTAATAAAAAGTTAAAGTCCTTAACATGATCCAAAGCGGCATCTCGTATATAGTTGGAAATACATTCTGCGCAAAGATTTAGTAGATCCCGCTTTACATTCTTGTCATCTAATCTTTTTAAATTTATTAGTGATTTTATTGCATTACCTGCTTGTCTAAATATTTTTCTTCTACTATCAGTTATTCTGCCATAATATTCTTCTAAAGAAACGACATATATTCCGTACAATAATATACTTGTATTCCAGTATACTTTTAAAATGGATCCATAATCAAAAAATGTCTCATCGCTTTGTTGAGGTTGTAACAATGCAAATAAAGATTCTAAATCTATTTGCTCTGCATGAATAGGATATAATGTTTTATAATGATCAGCAAATCTTTTAGGATCTCTTCTCTCCATAACCTCTAGAATTGTTGTTTTTCCACTTCCTTTTCTTCCAACAACAAAAGAATTAGTCTGATAGTAAAGATCATTATATACTTTTAAATCAACTATACACTCTTTTGGCAAATTTCCCTCTGAAGCATTTGTTAATAATAATTTCTGAATTTTATCATCTCGGTCAAAAAAGAAAGGTTCTCGAATTCGTTTCATGTTTTCAGTCCGTGATATAATTATATCAACCAACTTATTTATATATTCCTTACCATTAATGATTTTTGTTGATCCATTCTTATTCTTTCCCAATTCAACATTTGCAATACTTTCAACTATGCAATTATTAAATGGTTCAGTTACCGACTTCTTAATATCTGCTAAATATAATACAGGAATAATACTATCTGGATTAGTTGTTCTTTTTTGTTTAATATATTGATATTCTCTATAAACACCCCGATTTACATCACCGTTAGTTATTATTTCTTTATAACGTGGTGTAAAAAAGACAACAACTGAATCCGATGAAAGGATCAGCTTTTCAAGTTTATCGATTTCTTCAGAAACCTTAAAATCCTCACGATCCCATATAACTTTAACTCGTTGATTGGATTGATATTCTACTTTACGTTTAATGATTTCCAATAATGCAGTGTCATCATCCCAACAATACGCAAAATAGCAGAGTGCGTTGTCATTCATTACTACTTCGACTCCTTTATAATTTTCATGTTGATTTTTGGGGTAAGAAATTTTATTTCTATCGTTACTTTATTATTCCTTTTCTTTTATACAATTGATCTAAGACCGCATACGATTCGATCTTGCTTGGAATTGATTCCATTGCCGATAAATCCTGATCGGTAAGCGGAACGAGATGATCAAGAGTAACATCGTAACGAACATTGAGACTTGATAAACCATATATACCATCATGTACTATCGTTTTCCTATATTCTTTTAGCTTTCTCTTCCTTACAAGAGTTGAAAACATCAATTCCTGATAAATCCAAGGGGAACCGGTTGATGTATTTTGTATTTCGCTTTGGGGCAATAAAGAATTAGGCGTATTGATAAATACCAAGCATTCTGTTTTGTCAATCATTTTGGATAGTGCTATGTTAAGTAGCATATAGACATGTGCTGTAGATTGGTTACGCTTTTGATAATCATATGTTTTTATATTACCATTAGCATCTCTTGAAGATACGCAATATTGTTGATCAACCGTGCTCAATAAATCATTTGAATACCCCCACAAACATGAATCAACAAAAGAGGTGATGCTAAACCGTTCAAACAGCCACCCAGCAAACCCGATGGCCATTTTTTCGTCTTTATGCGAATGCGAAATAAAAATATCGGCTGATATGCTTGGAAACCATGACTCCTCCAACTTAGCTGCACTAATATAGCCATCATTTTGAATAAACTCTGACAATGTGCTGTTTATGATCGCTTTCTGGCGCTGAAACATGGAAAGACCGGTCTCATAGTAATTGTGGCTAAATATATCTTTTATCTGCGCATTAAATCCAACAAACATAAGCCAAACGCCTCCTGAGCATTGAAATTATCCCTGTTCAATCTATATAGTGCTTTTTTGACAAAAAAAGCATATTGATCTAAAAAATTTGCTCTAACATGACATTGGAATGCTTTTTTTGCTCGCCCAACTAAAACGTGAATGATCTGCGGGCGATAAATCGCTCTGTGCTGCGTCACTCAACCTTGAAATACGTTCAGTATTCCTGCGGTTTCGTTCCTTGCCTGAAATGGTTTCTCATCCCACATCCCAATTCACGATTTAATTGGGCAAGCAATAAATTGATAGGTTTTTTCCGCAAAGCGCCATACTATATCCGCAGAAAAAATACGCATCCGCAAGTAATTTACGGTAGCGTATAGACGATATGAAGAAAGGATGGTATCATGAGGATGAATCAAAAAAAGAAGGGAATCAATTCTCATTAATTCTGCAGATAGGTAACTGAGAGAAAGACACAATTTATAATAAATTCCGCTTGGTAATCGATCAAGTTTCAGGAATGACAGATTTAAGCGTCCTCAGTGTTTACCATAGTGTTTCCTGCGAATCCCCCAAACATAATAAAGACAACAGGTTGAGCCCGATTCATGATATCATAAGTGCAGGGAAATCCAGGGATTCACGTTAAAAACCTTGCACCAACAGGAGGGCTCAGAATGTACAAACGTCATACTGGACAGGTTTCCATGCTGGAATCACCCGAGATGTTCGGCTCATTGCCGCTCGATCCGAATAATGACTGGATCAAGCTGAGCAAGCTGGTTCCCTGGCGGGAGTTCGATCTGAAGTATGCCAATAATTTCAGAAGCAAGAAAGGCCAGAGGGCGATCGACTCCAGGATGGCGTTGGGTGCGCTCCTGATCAAACCGGCTTACAAAGCCCTGTCTGATGAGGATATCACAAAAGAGATTGCCATGAACCCATACCTGCAATACTTTCTCGGGTTGCATGAATACCGGTACGAATGTCCCTTTGATCCCAGTATGATGACCCGGTTCCGTCAGCGGATCACGCCTGAAATGCTTGCCTGGGTGAATGACCAGATCATTGGCCGGAAAACAGAGCAGGACAAGCATGATGACGATGACAGCAATGGCAGCGGAACCGGCGGTCAGGCTGACGAAAACCAGGGCGGTGAAAGCAAAGAGGAAAAGAACGAAGGAACCATGATTCTGGACGCGACCTGCGCGCCGCAGAACATTCGGTTTCCAACAGATGCGTCTCTGCTGAACGAGGCCCGGGAAAAAGCAGAGGAAATCAT
>Ga0247610_10002486_pt1 | contig 21198 bp, 17 predicted proteins | sample 174DNAGHGhighgp2_FD_193483 | JGI IMG/M metagenome (GOLD analysis project Ga0247610, IMG submission 193483) | Sheep rumen microbial communities from Palmerston North, Manawatu-Wanganui, New Zealand - 1742 DNA GHGhigh gp2 | ecosystem: Host-associated > Mammals > Digestive system > Stomach > Rumen...
AACATCGTGGATTATCGCAAGGCCAATGGTGCTTTTACCTCACGCGCGCAATTAAAGAAGGTACCGCGCCTGGGACCTGCAGCCTATCAGCAGTGTGCTGGTTTCCTGCGCATCCCCAATGCCAAGAATCCGCTTGACAACAGTGCAGTACATCCTGAAAGCTATGGCGTGGTAGAGCAGATGGCCAAGGATTGTCATTGCACCGTCAGTGACCTCATCAGTCAGCCCGACAAGCGTGCGCAGATTGACATCCATCGCTATGTTACCAGCGAAATCGGACTCCCCACCCTCACCGATATCATGCGCGAGTTGGAGAAACCCGGGCGCGACCCCCGCAATCAGATTGAGGAGTTCGAGTTCGACTCGAGCGTGCAAACCATTGACGACCTGCACGAAGGTATGGAACTGCCAGGCATCGTGACCAACATCACCAACTTCGGCGCCTTCGTCGATATTGGTGTCCATCAGGACGGCCTTGTGCACGTGTCCCAATTGGCCGACCGCTACGTCACCGACCCCACTCAGGTAGTCCGCCTTCACCAGCATGTGCGGGTGCGCGTCATCGGTGTCGACCTGCGTCGCCAGCGCATCTCGCTCAGCATGAAGGGCATGAAGAAAAAATAAATTACCTTTTATAATTAGTTCGCCTACGATTGCCAAACGGACGGACTGCAAAGTGAATCCAGTAGGTGTAACCCTTCCGTTCTATTATCAGCTCATCGAAGTCTTCCTTGTTCAGGTCGCTGATGTCCAGCAATAGGGTTGCATAGCGAATGGCTTGTTCAATGCCGATACATCGGATATCTACGGCACAACCTGTCAAATGGTTGCTCTGTGCCCATCCCCCTACCGCCTTGTTTACTTCTGGCGAACGGAATCCTGAGTTAATAATGATGGGATCATCCCCATCGCCATACAGGTCGTTCCACCTTTTTCGCAACTGCTCCAGCCATGGGCAGAGTCTACGAAGGTTATTCACTTGCTCCTCATTTGGAACGTTCTTAATTCTCGTCTTTGTCTTACAAAGCTCTTCTAATTTAAAATGCTCGCTAAGATTCATTGTTTTATCCATATCTTTTAAAAATTCAAATGTCAGGTGTCAGGAGTTATAAGTAGAATAACTCAAAGTGAAGAGTCACCCTTAGGGTAACTCATTCACTAACTTACGAAACACACCATACTTTACTTTCTCAACGATGTCCTCTTTGACAAAACGGTTGATGGCTTTCCATGCCGTAGGCTGAGAGCATCCGAACACATCCATAAACTGCTGCGTCTTGAATTCGTCGGGCAACTTGCGGAAACACTCGCTGTAGCGGGTGCTGCGCTTACGTACCACAAACTCCTTGTTCTGGTCGGCAAAGTAGTTGAAAGCCATTTCGCCGAAGAAGAACTGCTGGCAGCGGTACTGTATGTCCATAGCCAGTCGGCACAGACGCTTATCCGTGTCATCCATCGTCAGGCTGTGCTTCTCCTGCCACTCATCCCAATGACGCATCAGGATGTAGGGCAGCGAGATGCCGATGCCGTAGTATGGAATACGCTTCAAAAGTGTGCGGTCTGCCTTATCGCCGTTAAATTCTGCAATCTCCAGATGGCTTGACTGCCATTCGTAGGTCTCGTCATTCAAGGGTTCGATGGGAATTTCACCCTCTACCCTATCCAGACGGTAAGCCCACTCTCTCAGCGCCTCGTTGGCATCAGGATTCACCTGCTGGTGACGCTTTGCCAAGCCCTTATCGGGTAGCGGGATCACAGCAAGTCGAGTGCTCATACCAGTACCAAAATTCCTTTGGTTTACCTTGCGATGCAGGGCGTATGGCGTGCCGGTGTAGATGAAGTTCCAGAACACGTTGAACATACCTGTAACCGATTCTTGGTTGGCATACATCTGACCGTCCTCCTCGTTGTGAAAGGCTTTCAATTCAAGGATTTCGCGGTCCTTCCAGTCGCCACCCTTGTTCTGCTTCGTCACGTTGTCCAGCTCGGCATCAAACGAGAACATATGGAGGTTCAAGGGTTTGCCCTCTACTGTCTCAATGGCGGCATTCATGTGGCGGATAAACTCACCTGTAGCCGTTCGTGCTGGGTGTACGCGGATGCCCACCACAGGACGCTTCAACGCCTCGCCCTTCTGGGCCTTCGTCGAAGTGGTTCGTTCCGTGCGGCCCTCCTTGTAGCGGTTCACCGCATCAATCAGGCACGAGTCGGCTTGAATCATCGGGTCGGCAATCTTCTTGTAGAACTTCTCCACAATATTCTTACCAGCACCTGGGTCACCGATGATAAAGATGCAGTAGTTGAGTCGGCGTACTATCTCCGGCTCATACCAGAAGTGATAGTAGGCCCTTGTCATCAAGGTGCCAAACAAGGCAGCACTGGAGAACCATACCGCAGGCAGTTTATGCGGATGCACATTCACAAACAGCTCCTTCAGACAGGGGTAATACTCTGCCATTTCCTGCAACTCCGAGGCCCACTGATCCCAAGGCAGCACGGCGTAAACATCATCCTCGTTGCCTGAGCCCCCTAAGTTAGGGGGTTGGGGGTCTGAACAAGCTTCCGAAGCTCCAGACGCCTTTAAAGCAGCCTTCATCTCCTTCGACACCTTAGGCAGCCACGACTTACCCTTCTTGGCGTTCTCGCTTTCCTGTGCCGTCACGTAGTCGGCAGCATTATTCACGGTACGCTCCACATCCTCCTGCCTTTCCTCTACTATCTGCTTCACCCAGGGCTGCACCATCAGCAGGGCCAGCGTTTTCTGCTTGTCGCGGTCTGTCATGATATAAAGGTCGCGAGCCAACACCACGCTGGCTTCATGCCTCGAAGCACCCTCCTTGGCGCCAAAGCGTTGCGCCGCCCAAGCCTCGATAATCTTCTGGAATGGCACGTCACGGTACGTCAGAGGCTCAGCAATCCGCATGTAGTCTCCATCGACTCCAGATACAGCTGGTTGGTTTTCTCCAGCACCTTCCACAGCGGCCATATCAGCGCTATCAGCAGCAGTCTTAGCAACGTCAATAGTAGGCTGGCTATGACCAGCATGATATTCCTCGTTATACTTCTTACCAAATTCTTCGCTTTCATACGTAATCAGTTTTTCTTCGTCAATAAAAATAATATCTTCACTCGTAGTCAGGAACGCACCCCTTGAAGCATCCTTGCAAGCCTCATCGGGGTTCAGTCCGAGTTTCCGCGAGAACACTATCTGGTTGTCTATCAGGTTGCCAATAGCAGCATCTGCTATAAAGACCACCTTCAATCCATGCCCCGACGGTGTTACGAACACAAACAGGATGCGAGCCTTATCCTCATCACTCAGCTTCGAGTAAGCCTCCTCCCAAACCTTACGTACATCGCCTTCAACGTGGTCAAAGTCGATGACGCACAAACCATTCAGCCTACAGTACTTCTGATTCCTCCACTGGCCCCGACGTGTGGTTTTCTCGCCAGTCTGCTTATTCTCGAACGTCTTGTCCGACTCATCATACGTAGCGATGAAAATCACGAAGGGCAAGCCCTTTTTCTTGTTGTCGTAGGCGTTCTTGTCGCCTTGAGCCAGTACCTCGCGGGCTTCTTTCACTTTTCTGGAAGTTTCAGGCGCCGTGATAAGCGCCCGAAACTGTTCCTTAGTAACTACTTCAGTTGGCAGACCGAAGCTTCGTTGGTAACAAAACATTTGTCTATCTTGCTGGTTAGATTGTACAGCTCTCTCCTTACGTCTATCAGTCCTTTAGCCTCGAAGGTGAGCCAAGCCACAACCCTCTGTTCCCTCTGTGCAAACTTCACCTTTACGTGAGGTTCGTTCAGCAGAAACTCACCCTCCGGCATCGGCGGCTCCTCAATCTCCATGTCCTTTGTCAGCTTTGCCAGTTCCTTGTGGAAGTAGGCCGCCTTGTCAGCAACGTCCTCAGGACATTTCAGTTCCACACACGTCAGCGGGTTCTTACCCGAGGTAATATACCGCTTACTCTTACCCACCTTCTTCACGTCCTTCTGACTTGGCTCGCCCTGAGCCTGTGGGTCAACCTCAATCGAACCATCATCATAGATTCTGGTGTTCGACTTATACGATTTCTGCAACTTCTTCATACTACATCATGTTAATTTTATCCACATAGATTGTCGTGGCCTGCATGGCCTCGCCAGTCTGTTGTGAGTTCCACTCTCTGACCACCATCGAGCACTGCACCTTGTACAGATACTGAGGATCATACTTGGGACAGTTGACAGCCCTCTCACCAGTAATCTCACCGAGGAAAGTGTTCAAACCATCCGTCAACTTCAGGGTTACAGAATTGATAACCTTCTGGTCACCTGTTTTCTTGTCAAGGTACTGACGTGTCATCAGACCCGACTGATTCAGAATTCTTACTGTTGCTTCCATTTTAAAATCAGTTTAGAAATTCTCACCTTATCCTTTATCCTCTTCCTTAATAATTCAACACGTAAGTCTCATTCTCAACGTGGCCAAACATCGAGAGGTCTGATTTCTTCGCCTCTTTCTTCAGTTTGTCACAGATTCTGAGGTCTTTGCTGAGGAACGAAATCCCAGCCGACGTTTCCAGCACCAAGAAATAGGTGCGAACCGTCCAGAACAGCTTTTCAAGAGAATCGAAACCGTCAACGTCGGCCAACACCGAGCAGCAATAGTTCTTATCCTCTATCCAGAAGGAATACTTGCCGGAGCGTTTGCTGGTCTTGCCGTTCTCAAACACCCTGACAACCAGTTCCAGCGGCCTGCTGTCCCACTTAACGCCAATCTCCTGCATGTGCTTTACGGCAAATACGAGGTCGGCACCAAGTCCGTTGATGGGACATTCAGCCACCTTACCCAAAACCTTTGCCACCTGCTGCGACTGGGCCGTCTCGCCCTCCATCGACAGGACAAAGAACCGCATACCTTCGAGATCTTCATCCTCCACATATTCATCCAGCGTTTGGGGTTCCTCACCCGGAGTGATGTTAACCCACTGTGCATGTCCGTAGTCATCGAGACCCGCAAACATACAACGATAAACCATCCCACAAAGGGAATCAAATAAAAAAGCTCTTGCCATACGTCTTTTACCTTTTTACTTTTTTACCTTTATTTCATCCTTTTATCAACTTCCTTATGAATTCCAGACCTTTGGGAGTCCAGACGAGATAGGTCTGACGTTTCTTTTTCCCGTCCTTCGAGTAGTAGATGAAAAGCCTGTCGTGTGTCAACCCCAGCCCCTCATATTGGGGAGTGAGCCGATACTGACCCTGCTTCCATTTCTGGATACCTTTGTCGCGCAGGAAACTGTTCAGGTCTCTGGCTTCCATTTCCAGTTCCCTAGCAATCTCCGTCACTGTCAGGCATCCATTGTCACCTTGGTTTTCACGCTGCAGGGTGTGCCCCACTATGCGCTCCGCCTCATTCATCACGTCGTCATCCGTCACCAGCAAATGGCGCACAGCCCGACGCATCAAATCCTTATTTTGTAATTCCTGTTTCATATCCTTTAAATTGTAGATAATGTACGCATACATACGTGTATGTGCGTGTAAGTGTAAGAGAAAAAACTGCCGTGCTGTCGCAGCAGGGCAGGATATGGCAGTCCGCTGACCGCCCATTATTCACAAACACATTACTAACCCGAGTCGAAGTGAGCTTCCGAGGAAGCCAACCTTCATCTCACAAAAACTCAGAAAATGAAAGAAAACAGAATCTTATCGAAGTGTAAGTTGTGTCAATATGTCAAACAACGCCGCAACCTCACATCTTCCTGGGATTGGATTGCGATGCAAAGGTACATAAGCTGATAATCTGAGCAAATCTGAGCGAATAATCTCAGATTATTTTCATCAGCGTAACACAACATCCTCAAAATCAGTACAAAACAAAAAGTGCCCGACTCTCAAAATTGAGAATCGAGCACATGTAAATTTCGCTCAGATTATGTCAGATTACTTTTCCGGCTTTTCCCAATGGGTCTTTTCCGAGAAAAACAAACCGATATTGTTGTTTTCGTCAGCGAAACTAATCTGGTACTCCTGCTTGATAGCCCTACTTTTCGGGAAACGCTGTGACACCACCACATGACAACTCAGTGTTACGGCATCTTCAAACTGGACGTCAATCTTCTGTAATCTATCCTTAAACACATGGATGGTTTCCTTCAACTGACTGGTAGCCTTATCAAATGTCTCACGCACCTGTTCGCTACTGTTCCCGTAAGCATTCGTCTTAAACTCAACGAAACGGAATTGTTTGTCATCAAACAAGGCACAATCACAAATACCACCTACGTGTTCCTTTATCAGTTTGTTGTCTATCGAGAGTAAGACTATCTGCCTATTGTTTTCATTAATCACCATCAAGGCTTTCTGTTCATCGTCAGGATTGTTAGTGAATCGTGAAAACTTCTCTTCATCATCGTCAATCACCATCAGTTCACTATCCATCCTCACTGTCCAACACTCATTGAACGGCTTGTAAGCCTCCGTAGCAAAAGCCTCGTCCAGTTTAATCCTGTCGATAGCCTGTTGATTTACTGCCATAACCTGCTACTTCTTCTTAACCTGACGATAGAGATCATAGAGGCGGTCAAAGTCATCGCCAATCACCTCTGATACAGAATCCAATTCATTTACCGACACCAGTCCAGTCTTCTCTGAAATCAGACTTTTGCAATACACCTCGCTATTGGGGTCGAGTGAATATACTGCTACATCGTCTGGATTCACAGTATAACCTGGTACGATAATCTTTTCAGCCTCTTCACGAACCTCGTCAATGTGGTGAAGCTTATATGCCAGCATCAGCACATTCAGACTCGAAAGTAAATAGGGGCTATGAGTGGTGATAATAAACTGTCTGCGTTGACTCGGATGCCAAAGCCTTGACGTTACGAAGCCTAGCATCTCAAACTGGTTCTTGGGGAACAGGTTCTGCTCAGGTTCTTCTATAACAAACGAGTCAAAGCAATTCGTTTTAAGTGCATAGTCTATTATCATCAACATGGGTATAGCAGACTGCAGGCCAGAAGATGAAGCACTTAATGATATCATTTTATCCTTGCCTCTCAATTCAATCATGTTCTTATTATCTTTTTTCACATAATTGACATTGAAAACAGGAATCTCATATCGTGGAAAGAGTTTTGTTGCTCTTTCAAACAGTCCCATATATTCAAGCAACGGTTTTGGAAGGGGGATGCCTGCACTCCACAAGGATGCTGTGGCCTCAGACAGATTGCCCACCAAATTGCGTTCTGCTGGATTATAAAGAATCATTCTGGCATTTGCCGCCATGAAAGCCTGTTCTGCACTGTCCTTTTCATCATCTTCTTCAGAAGAAGACGAACTTTGATTATAGCCAAACTTTTTATTCAAGAATTCAAAATAGTTCTTTATATCGTCCTTGCTAATATCATTGGAAACAATGCTAAATACCTCTTTTTCAAATTTTATTTCAAGGCCTCCCATGGAATAATTGATGTAGGTATCTTCCATGAAATACTCACTAATGCCGAAATCGGAGAAAGGCTTTTTAATGCCTTCACTTCCCGAATCTTCTAGCAGCTGGAGCCACCATCTCATATCCCTGCATATCGTCAACAGTTTCGACAAAGTACTCTTACCGCTGCCTTGATCACCAATAAACAACGTCAGCCTACGAAACTCAATGTCCAAATTTGTTATCGGACCAAAATTTCGGACTATAAGTCTTTCGCTATACATTCCTGCCATATCTGTTTCATTCTTTATTTTTGTGCAAAAATACTAATTTCTCTTTTATTATATTACATCCATTGCTCTTTTTTACGCTTTTTTATCCAACTTTGGGTACGTAAGCATCTAATAATGGAATGATACTCTCAAAGTCTGGAGTCATCAAGCCTTTACTTGGACGTCCCTTATCGATATTGGTATATCCCTTGTCGTCGCCAAAGAAATCCTTGTTCAAAGCTGGCGAACCTTTCTGCCTGAACAGCTTCTTGTCATCCAGATAGCCCACAATATTTTGCCACACAATTTTTACTCGGTCACCCCGTCCGCTTTCCAACAAGCGCCACAGAATTTCCGAATGTTCTGTCTCCTTAACTGATAGTGGAGTCTCGCCCTGCCCCAGAACTATCTTTAGCATTGCCTTTACATCCTCTGATGTAATACCATTCACCCAATCGCCCTTGTCAGCTAAATTCAGTAACTGGTTGAAGATGTTCTGCCTTGGTGTAGATAACATTACTTTGTAGTCATTCGCACTGCCAGTAGAAGGTCTGTTTTCATTATCACAAGTATTTTCAGGGTCTTGCCGCAGCGTTTCATCCGTCACCTCCTCGTATTCAGCCTCCTCAGCATCTGCCGTATGCCACAGTCCGTTCTTATCCTGCACCAGCGTTACCTTGCCCCCAGCGTTAACCTCGATGTTCGGCCCGTAATTATTCTTGATATTGAATCCCATTTCGTCTAAAGTTCACGTAAATTTGGCGTAGACTTCGTGATGATATCTCAGTTGATTGAATATATCGTATATTTCCATATCTTCAAAACGTTATTCCGTTACTCTTTATTGTAATCCTTATCCGGCAGTTCCAACGTTCCCCCATTATGCTCAATGTTGGGGCCAAAGTTCTTGTCGATGTTTGTTTCCTTCTTGTTGACAAGTTCAAGATTCAAGATATTCTGCGTTGTAGGCTTATTCGCTGCCTTCTGCATAGAGTCAAGAACTTTGTCCTGCTTCTGTTCCTGCCTGTCCTGCTGCTCCTTAACTTTAGCAAACATTGTTTCGAGTACCTCGGCGGCTTTCTCACTCCATGATGTGCCTGTCAATAAGGTATTTATCTGTTGATAGGCTGCATATTGTAATTCAAATATTGGAAGACGAAGAATACACTCTGCTATGGTATCAAGTCGGATGTATGATTTACCTAGACCTACTTTCATTTCTGCTAAAGCAGCCTTGTATTCTTCCGTCTCGCGCAATTGTTCTTGCTTTTCTCGTTGGGCCTGCAATAATTGTTGTTCTAAGACACTCTTTTCTTGTTTGGCGCTTTCAGCTTCATTTTTAGCCAATAAATAATCATGTGTGGAATTAAAAGATTCCAAGTCAAGTATAAAACCCTCTGGTAACAATCCTGCATTTCCAGTGTCAGTTACTTCATCCATATTTATCCACAATAGTAACTGATTATTTATGTAGCTATTAAGTAATTGATGAACTTTATCAAACGATTCAGGACTTAATTCACCAATAGTTTTAGATGCTTCTGCCTGACCATAGATGGCCCTGGCTACATAAACAGGCGTTGTTGCCTGACTTAACTTAGCTTTCTCGACAAGTTTTTCTTCTTTTTCAGAAGGAAACAGGCTCATGATATGTTTTATATTTTCAACCTGAAATCCTTCTGTGTATTTTTTCCAGTCAACAAAATCGGACTGTCTAAAGTATTCTGTTCGTGGATAGAACTTAAGTCGGATATTCTTTTTCGTAACTTTTTTTAGAGCCATAAAGATGGGACGAGTGCGCAGTTTGTTTTCTATCATCATCCGTACATTCTCAAGTTTGTTGATTTCTCGAAGAGTTATATAGACTATAGAGAAAACTACATTTGCGACACTGATAGGCATTCTTTTTACCGCTTCCTTGAAATAATCATTCTCAAAATAAATCTGATCTGAGAAATCTAACAGAAGCGAAGTTGTTTCATAAAACGCCTCGTTGATAACGCTGTCAATAGTCCACGAACCATTTGCGCGAAATTTTGCTGATAATATAGGAACGAAAGTCTGTATGAAGGCTTTCTCCTCTTCACTATAATCAAATAATGACTGATGTTCTTTATATATTAAATATCTTGGGTGTCTCATTAATCTTTATCAATTATCTTAATTATCAAGCCCAATCCTAACTCCTCAGACACCTTTTCCAGAATCTCTGCTTTGGTATCTGTACTAAAATTAGTAGAAAGATAATATCCGTTACTTAGTTGCTTCTGCGCTCGCTTAGTGTTTTTGAAATCAGGCAATTTATCCTTTGATATTACCGCATATCCAAAATCAATCTCTTCAATCAAATCAGGATAATTGTTCTCAATGATCTCGACATAGGTATCCGTAGCCGAAGGATATTGAATCACTTTACCATCAGGAAATTCGACCCTAAGTATTGTCACTTTTCGAGTCGCTTTTGATTCATATATTTTCTGTTTATCTGCCTGGGAGCGAACTTTATTTTCTTTTGTTTTCTTGACCTTTCCCTTCTTAACCTTCTTCAAGTTCTCAAACATCTTTATCCAGTCAAAGGGATTCATCTTTTCCGTAATGTCTAAACCGTAGAAATTCTCTGCAATTCTAGACATCACCTCATAGTCAGGGTATTCCTCTTTAGTATAAGGAATCAATAGTTTTACCAACTCCTCATCAAGAGCGACTATCTTTCCAAATTCGTCCAACTCATAATATTTTTCTCGCTCATCAGGTTCATCATTAAATAAAGATGTCTGCTTTGGTTCTGAGTCAGATTTACTTATCCAGTATTCGACATAGCGATTCAAGGCCGCTCTGATGGCTCCATGCCAAGGTACATCTTTCTCCTTGATATCATCAGTCGCTACCAATTGTTTCATAGGAATCTGATACTGAGCATAGTTCAGACAACCAAGAAACAATGAACTGTATTTTTCTAATATGCCATTTTGAACAACATAATTCAGAGCATTTAGATAATTGCTAATAGTACTCTTAGTCCTACCACTAGTCTCTAAGAAGGTACTATATTTTTCCGCATTAACTGCAATATCTACAAATGCATTATACAGTTCTTCTGGAGACTTTAGTTCACCTGTCTTGGCTTGAAGGCTCGAATTCTTAGCAACAAAGATAGTTTTTTCAGGATAGAAAGTTTTAATATTCTTGAGGTATTCGTAGATACAATTGCCAGGTATGCACACTACATCACCATCATTATTCAATGGCAATTGTTCAATTTCTCCTGTCTTGTGAACACGTTTCTGCAATGAAAGACGAGAATAGAGTGATACACTCTTACCTACATTTAGACGTTGCTTACACCAATAGGGATTCCATGTTGTGTATACATCATTCTCCTTGTCGTAACCTAATAGTACGAATAGTGATTCTGACTCTTTTATTCGATCAAAATCATCACGCACAGGTAACTGAATCCGCCAAATATCTGGATTATTATTAGACAACTGCGCAGGGGAAAGATTCTTAATATAGATAAACGTTTCTTCACCATCCACTCTAATAGTGAACGGATTCAAACCTCCTATATATTTCACATCATGTGCTGACGTATGCGACAAGAATGTTAGCATGAGGTCTGACGCTGACATTAGATTTGTTCCCTCTGACATAGTCTTTTTGCTTTAATAAAGTGCGTAGAACAATGTACTATCATCTCTATTGAATCCCTTATCTCGTGCATCAGTGAGATGGCTTAAATCTGCGCTAAATCTTACTTCAGACACTAACTCAGGGATACATGACTTTTCAATTTTAGGTATATCTGTATGCTCAAAGAAACATAGACTATCACAGGCTTCTGAATAATCAAAATATTTCTTCCTTGCCATATAGAAATCGCTACCCAAAGTTTCCATCATGACATCATAAACATGTAGTCTGACTTCGCTATCAGAAATCTTCATGCTGATACTATCGTACAAATCATACACAGAAAGACCGTTCTGGTCCTTTGCCGATTCCCTTACTATCGTAGAGCATACCAACAGGCGTGAACTGTCAGATGGGTTTAGTTGGTCAAGAGAAAAACGGTGAATGCGATTTTCGCTAGATGTACTCTTTACCTCAACTTTATCACGTCCCATAGTAAAATCGTATTTTGACTCTGGTTGTGAGTGCCATGCTGTAGCAATTGTAACAGGATCTTTGCTCTGTTCTATCATCAGCAATTCTGCCCATAGCCCTTGTAGCTTGTGTACAGGTTTACGCTTCAGTTTTGAGAAGATAGATAACAAACTCTCAATTTTTGAAGCTATCAGGATATTTGAGGGCTTTTTGGGCATCATGCCAAGCATCATCAGGAAAACATCAACAAACATCTTTTGCAATTGTTCGTTGTCAGAGCGCAGTGTGATAATAGTAAAACGCTGATTATCTATCTGAACGTCTTTCTCGACAATATTGCATAGCATATTATATTCTACTGACAGCAGTTCTGCGTTCAGATTGTGCATCATACTTGCATTATCACTCGTCACCAAGAAGAACTTTGGGAAGCCATCTTCTGAGCATCCCAATTTATGTAACTGGTCTGGCAGGGAAACAACTCTGTAACGGCTTTCATTGCTGTTAGCAGCGAAGTCTTGTATTTCTTCAAATAGTTCTCTTGCTATCATTTTTATTAATCTGTTATATTATACTTTACAGTAACATTCGCATTATATTGTGCTTGCAATTTCTCAGGGAAATGGAATGCCAGCACATAGGTTTCGCCATTAGGTGCATCGGCAACGGGAAGCCCTTGAAGAGCGATGTGGTGTATTTGCAGAGTAATACGATCTGCATCCACCAAATTTGTATCGCCACAATAGTTGTCACTCTCGTTGATATTGCTTCTACCTTGGAATGCCTCCACTCGCCAAGTTCCTTCTCTCTCGTCAAGTAACTTACGATTTCTTATCTGGTTATTACTCATAAATATGACGTTGACAGTTCCAAATCCCATTGTTTCAAGATATTGCAAATAACGAATAGTCATCGACTTTGTTACAATATCGTCATAGCTGCCAGCTGTATAATCTGTTAACATAGGAACAATATCCATCACATTTATTTCCTTCAGAGCATGTTTCTTGATTTCCCCAACTGGATATTTTGAGGAATTGTAACGTGAAAGAGTGAATTCATGAGCACCAGGAAGATGTATCTTAACAAAGTCATCTACGACGTGTTTGTTTTCAACAACCATCTTCATACCATTCATTCGCTCATACTTAGTCCACTTTGTCAACTTGACCTTCACCATCTGTTTTGGCAGTACGTTAAGCCTGGTAGGTCTAAGATTGGGCGAGAGCATAACTCTGTGCTCATATTCTTTAAGACTACTGCAAGACGCAAGCAAACTACGTAATTCTTCCTCATGCTTTACGTAGTCCTTATAGTCTCGAATTGAGTCTTTTGGCAAGTAAATTCGACATGATTCAACATAGTCTTTTTTGTATCCAAAGAAACGGCAACGCTGCTCGATAGTATCGGCATTTGTGATACTTGTAGTATAGCGAGGCATATAGGTCGTTGTCAGTTTCTCAACTGTAAATCCTCTGTTCAACATTTGAGCACCAATAAGTACATTCATACGATGAGAATTCCATCTGATGTTATTGGAGTCATCGTCGCTGTCACCAGTTATACGATAGATTTTGCAATCGTTTATCACATCAGCTAGATAGCCTTTGACTTGTTCAAAAGTAGGCCGTCCTTCTTCTGGATATAATTTTAGTGCCTCTGGCAACAGTGCACAGAATTTCTCTTGCAAAGTGACATTGTCTTCATGCCAGACATCCTTGTCTAAACTTTCGCTCCAGAGATTCACCTCATCTGTAATCCATTTCGCAAACAATTTATTGCCCTCTATGATGTCAGTAGGATGAACCATCATCGTAAGTTGTTTAATGCCAGGACGCTTATACCATTTAATAACCAGTATAACAGCCCAAACATGCATCATCAATGCCTGACGTAGAGATTCTGGCATCTGTCTCAAAGGTTTTTCCTTTTTATGATATACTTCGTTCTCAGGTATCTCTACCACCAGTTTATCCTCATAAGGCCAATCTTCCTTTTCTAGTCCAAATATCTTCTTTCCTCCAATGTATTCTTCACCAGGAATAAGTAACGTGTGACTTTTTGGTGACAACAAATCCATTGTAGTAATTAAAATGTTAGCCTGTGGCGTAGCTGTGTATTGAATATAAGAATTGCCTGGCATCTTACTCCGCATCCTAAGAATAGAAGCATAAATTGCCGACTCTTCATCTTCTCCACTCGTCTTTTTACTATTCTTGTAGCCGAAACTGTTTAGTGAAGCCTGATCTGCCTCGTCATCAATGATTAATACCGTCTCGTTTCCAAGAACTTGTTTTACCTTTTCGTGGCTGAATATTTTGGTTACATTGTTGATATACTTGCAATGCTTCAGAATTGGAATAATAAGTAAGGGCTTGTCAGAAAGGCGAAGAGCCTTAATAACAGTACTTGTGTCATTGTCTGTTGGATTACCTATAAACGAATAACGGTCTATTTCTAAATCAGAATCTAAATCCTGTTCCAATCTATTTGCTGTCTGACTTTGCAGGTTTGTGGTTATACCTGTCAATATAATGGCAACACGATAACCGTTATCTCTTGCCATTGCCAAGACACCTGTAAAGGACATTGTCTTTCCGCTCTGTACGTAACCAACTACAAGATGAGTTGTCTCATGGTTTTTAATAGCATCATGAGGATTGCAATGATTCAATATGTCACAGGTTGAGGCACGGAGATTGTAGGCTCCCATATCAGTGAGCCCTTTTCTCGTGGCAGTAGCTTTTTTCGACTGAAGAAACTCTTCGAAAGCATCACCAGAGTGAACCTCTTGTAAAACAGTCTTGTCTTTATTCTCTTTGTTTATTACAATCTCCGTCATAGTTTTAATCTTGAACTGTCTGACTACTAATTATCTGATTGAAGTCGTTCATCATTGCGCTAGCAGAACTGCTGTCAATAGTAGCTTTGAATTTCGCTATTGACAACGCTTTAATAATGGCTATTAAAGCATTTGTTGGCTTTCCGTAGGCTTCAAAGAATGGATGCTGTAAGTTAACCTTGCAGCGAAGGGTGTTTTCAGACTTTTGTGACAAGTCATTCCAGAACAGTTCTGATGATTCTGTCCCTTCTTCCATTTTCATCTTATATTCTATGCCACCAAATTTGAATTTACTTTCCTTTGGGAATATTGAAGTTGACTGTGGCGGTTCTGGTGCAGGTATTGCGCCACCACTTCCTGCTGGAGGCGTTGGCATGGGTATTGGTGTTGGTGTTGGCGTAGGAGTTGGAGATGGGGCCGGTGCTGGTGTCGGCGTAGGAGAGGGAGTCGGCGTAGGAGTTGGCGATTTCTTCTTCTTTGTGTACTTTCCACATTGGGTAAGTAAGTTTACACCATTTACCTTCAATTTTCCAGCAACTGCTTTCATCAAGGTTTCCAATTGGTCTAGGTCTATTACCTGATTTTTACCAAATGCCACCTCAAACCCTGTAACTTCCAGTTCGCCAAAGACACGTCTATATTTATTCGAACCTGCTTGACCCATGAATGCTTTTCCTATAGTTCTGTCGGCAGGATCAAAACCCATAACAACACGATGATTACGCATAATGACAACACCACGCTTTTCTTCATCCATGTCTTTTAGTAACGACACAAAACCCGAAACGCCATATTTACCCATTTGCAGGTTGACATTGCTAGTCCATTCTACTTCTGGAGAATCAGGGTCTGTATAGGGTGATGCCTTCAGGACTTCGTATTTGTCAAAGGAAAGAATATGTTCATTGACAGCAATTTCTATTTCACCGCGACGGATAAAATATCTGTATATACTAGCAATACCCTTTATCAAATAATCCTCAGAATCCTTTTTTATTTGGGTTTGAGGCCACATCTCACTTATAACGATTTTAGTACCATGTTTGCGTGATGGTTCAATCGTTTCATGAGAGGTTAGTTTCTTAAGGTTCTCTCTGCTGACTTTTTCAACATCTATTTCAAGCACATGAGTTTCTGGTTCTGCTAAAGATTTTGTCTCAACACGCCACTTCTTTCCCAACCAACAAGCAGCGACTTTCATACCCATGCCAAACTCATTAAGACCAATTCTGACAGTACTCCTATCGGCAGATTTGAAAGCATCAGCAAACTTTTCTGTTGTCATTCCTGCAGAATTGTCCTCTATCGTTATGGTTTTAGCTCTGACAATATTGTCTTCTGGCGATGGTTCCCAATCTATAGTGATTTCAACTTTCAGTTTATAATTTGGGTCTGCCGTAAGAATATTTTTATTGTCTTCAAATGACTGTATAGCATTATCAATGAACTCGCCAAATACTTGCGGGCTCTTATAAGGGTAGTTATGATAAGTTTCTAATACTCCCTGTTTTACCTCAATGTCAATTTCTGCCATTTTTGTAGATGTTAATAAGTCTTCTTGCTATTTTCCTTACTACCTGAGTATTTACTGCATTACCCAGTGCTTCATAGATACGCGCGTTGCTCAGTCCATTAAAATCAAGGTCTTCCATACCTTGCAATCTGGCTGCTTCACGCACTGATAAGTATCTGCCACGTGTTATGTCGCGTCGCTTAATACCATATCTGAATAATTCCTCATCTGTGTATTGAGGAATACATGGTTCTGGTAATTGCACCCAAGGCAAAATTGGTATCTGTGTACCTACCAAGTTTAGTGCTGGAGAATACGTGGGTAATTTCACTCGTATTCCTGAAGCTCTAAACTGGATAATCTTATCATAGATGCTACCATTATCATCGCTACCGCAATTCCATTCAAATTTCTGGAAACTATTATCCCATGTACGGATTCTTCCAATCCAGGAATCAATCCAAGCATGATGCAGTTCATAGAAAGCCCTGTTTTGCTGGATATATTTTACCTTCCACTTGGGGAATTCGTGTCTCTTACCAGTTTGCGCATAAACTGGTAACTGATTGATACATTCATCAAATGTCCTGCCGTCAATCATAGTGCCTAGTTTCCCATGTTTACCAATGAGGGCATTTCTGTCAAGGTATCTGGGGGCACATGATTCAAATGGATAATCTGCGCCAAACTCCATTGCCCAAACAGGGAATTGTGGTAAATGACCACCATTATGAAGAGTTAGCGATACAAAATTCTGCCAAACTTTTAGTTGCCTGATGGTTTCAGGCCTTATTATTTGTATTCTCGTATCGTCTTCATCAATAATATCGCGAATGTTGCAATGAGACTCTTTATGTTCGATTGGGAATTCAAAGTTTACCAAATCACCTTTATCTTTACGAACTCCAACAATGTACATACGTTTCCTATGCTGTGGATAACCATATTGATGTGGAGATAGTATTTCACCTTTTACCCAATAACCTAAAGCATCGAGTTTCTCCTGTATGATAGTCCATGTACGTCCTTCGTCATGTCCTTTTAAGTTAGCAACATTTTCAAGTAGTAGGATTGAAGGTTTTAGTTCTCCTTGCAATTTAATTACCTTGCAAATGTAATCGAACATATTACCTCTGTCCTTATCTTCAAAACCCATACGCTTGCCAGCCTGACTAAAGGGCTGGCAAGGAAATCCTGCACAAAGAATATCATGCGCTGGAATCTCTTCTAAATTGACTTTTGTTATATCTCCTGCAACCCAGGGCGTATCGTTGAAATTATTCTTATAGAGTTTTTGCAGGTCGTCTTTGAGTTCTGACGCAAAGACGCAGCGGCATCCTAATTTGCTTAGAGCAATATGGAAACCGCCTAATCCGGCAAATAAATCTATGAATCTTAGTGGCATATGTCTATAATCTTATCAGTTCTTGAAATGTAGTAATATACGGCGCAAAGCGCTGTTTTAGGTGCAATGAATTCTTGTCAATACCAACTTCTTTCAGTTTGTACTTGAACGAAGAATCAAAACCTATACCAATATATGTTTCGCCAGAAGGCTGAAAGCCTAGGCGCTCTATGTAATCCTTGCCATAATATCGTGGTTCTGTATCTGTGAGTTCATATAACTGCATTCGATCATTGGAATGAAGTAGGAGCAATCTTGGCAGGGGCTGCAAATCTTTGATAGACATTGCACCATCACGTTCATCAGCTCTAACGTAATAGAAACCTTGGTGGGTAATAATTTTCCAATGGGGATAGCCCTTGTAGAAGCCAACTAACACACGGTCTTCTGGTTTGATGTCGCCACGTTGCTGTTTGCGCTCAGAAGTGGCTTTCTCGATAGCCTCTTTGATAGAAGTTGCCAGATTCTCTGCCATCCTTACAGGTACAGCATTGCCTATCATCTTGTAGGCATCAATAATGTTGGGGCAATCTATCTCAAAGTTATCAGGGAAGGTTTGTATTCTGGCACATTCGCGCACAGTCAAACGCCTGTATTCGCGATATTTTCCCTTGATAAACGACCAATCCTCGTGGGCATTGTAAATCATGCTTGGCGAGGATGGATGCAAGGGTGTGTTGTAACCTGTTGCGTGGATAGTAAATGATGGCTTATCCCAATTGCGGCGGCGATTGCCGCGATAATAATGTGGCCCAAACTTGCCGCTATAATAAGAGTTGCTATCAGTCATCACCTCATTTTCTTCACATGGAATGGGGGTAGCAGTAATGTCACCAATAGCATCCTTTAGGGTCAATGGCTTGTTAGCAGAAGGCTGAGGAAAATGGTAGTCGATTCCCAAGTCATGACGAAAACCTATAAGGAACACACGTTCACGATTCTGAGGAACCTCATAGTCAACAGCGTCGAGCAAACGATATTTCACATCATATCCTATCTCGTCCAACTGCGAAAGAAAGTTCTCAAAAACATCCCTGAACTTCTCATCAAGCAATCCCTTGACATTCTCAATCACAAAGAACTTGGGCATTTTTGCCCTAATCATGCCAATGTAGGTGAGAAACAACTGGCCTCGCTTGTCATCAAGCCCCTGTTGTTTACCTGCCACACTCCAAGACTGACAAGGAGGACCACCAATGAAGCCATCACAATCTGGCACATCGTTAGTGTCAACGACATTTATATCTTCTTTGCATAGGATGGTTGATGGATGGTTCTTCTCGTAAGTAGCATGAACGCTTGTTTCAATCTCATTAGCCCATACTACCTTATATCCTGCCCTTTCAAATCCAAGGTCAAGACCTCCACAACCTGCAAAGAACGATACCACTTTCATGCAGCCTTCTTTGATTTTATGTATGTTACAGTATTCATACTAACCCTTTTTGGGCTCAAAAGTACAAAAAATATGGGAGAAAAAACGCGTTTTATGCAAAAATCACCTTATTATTACGCGAGACTAAACCATTTTTAACAAAATGGTATCTGAAGTGGATGAAATAAGAAAATTACATGACGCAACCTACATGCTCTGATGCTTTTCTAACCACTGCAGAAGATCAGCCTCGATAATTCCTTTAGCGTTCATGCCAAAAGAGAAGCCGATGTCTGTTATGTATGTTTTTAACTCGTCAAAACTTTTGCGGCCCAAATGTTTGGCTTTCGATATATCTGCTTCGCTTTGGCTAACAACATCTCCCAGGGTTAGAAGGTTATTGGCATTCAGGACATTTTTTGTCCTTATAGATAAGGGTAAATCCACAACCTTTTGCTTCAACAAAGACACTTCTTTTGAGCATTCCTCATCGTATTGCTCCATCATGGAATATGAATTCATCAAGTCTTGCTTAGATTGATATTTTCCGGCAATTTCTCCAAGATATTCCACTTTTTTCTTTAACCTCTCTGTTTCTGCCTTCATAGCTTCCTGTTGCTCATAAAGGTCTTTCAGATTCAGCCCCCCGCATAGTTTATACAAAGCCTTGATAGCTATCTCTCGAATCCTCTGGCGATCAAGTGCCATTTCATCAGCTATATCCGATACTGACTTGTTACAGCTATAATATTCTAAAACCTTACGTTCCCTCTCTGTAAGCACATCGCGCCCCAATCTAATTGCAGCGATAATAGTGGCTCTTAATACTTCACGCCATTCGCCTGGCTGTGAATGTATAGGGGATTTCCTGAATTCATCGAGGCTAGCGTCAACCTTCTTGAGTTCTTCTTGAAGCTCACGTTTCCTGTCAATGAGGCATTGCTCAAGTTCAGCAACTTCTTGGGCGGTATCAAAATGTTGTTTTATGCTGTCACGATCAATCATCAGAGCACGTCCGATGATGTGTCCTTTGATAAATCCCTTTTCAACCCAATTTGTGACCGTTTGAGGATTGCAATCCAACAACTCTGCTGCCTCTTGCCTTGATATCATTCTTGACATATATCGTATATTTATATTCTATTTAGACTGCAAAATTACGAATTATGTATGAGATAATAGATATGACATGGAATAATTACACATTATTTAATAAATGGGCCTATTTCCCATACACTTATTCCACTTATAACTCCTGACACCTGACATTTAGGGTTTTGGATTGGGATAATCTGGGATGGATACGGAGGTAGAGGTGGAGAAAGGGATTATTATTAATTATTATATTAAGAATATATATAATATATATATTATATATATTCTTATCATCTTCCTTTCCAAAAAGTTCTGAAATCAAGATGTCAGGTGTCAGGAGTTATAACTGTAATAACTTGGTGCTTGAAAAAAATCTCATTTTTATTTAAAAATAATTGCCGATTTTCTTGCACATGTCGATAAAAATTCGTACCTTTGCATCAAGATGCAAAACAGACAAAAGCATCAAAAAATTGCGGCATAACTATGAAACAAAATTTTCTTAGTGCACGGGAAAGTGTTGCATAGTATAACTGCAAAAACACGATTCAAGGAAAAGGTTTTAAGGACGAGGAAATAATTTAACACCCTTAAAATTTTAAATTATTATGGCATTGAAAGTAAAGGCAGTAGAGAGACTGCTGAAGTTTGACAAGGAAGCTGCGGGCAAGTACCGCTATGTGATGAAGCCCGAGATGTACTCTACGCTGGGCCAGTCGAAGGTGATCAAGGAAGCTGCGCTGCGTAGCGGTGTAAGCCAGGGCGTAATGAAGGCCTGCTGGGATGCAGCCGGTGAAGTAATCAAGGCGTGGGCCACCGAGGGACACAGCGTGGCACTGCCCGGACTGGGTAACATGCGATTCGGACTGCGCTCGAAGTCGGTAGAAAAGGTAGAGGATGTGAAGACCTCGCTGATTACCAGTCGACGCATCATCTTCACCCCAAGTGTGGACCTGAAGGACGAGTTGGCCAACACCAGTATCCAGATTACCTGCTACGACCGTAACGGTGAAGTGGTGAAGCGCGTGACTTCCAGCGACGACGCAGAGGTGGAGGATCCTGAGAACGAGGGCAACGGAACCACGGAGAACGGTGGAACCACGAATGGTGACGGTGAGAACGGCGGTAGTGGGTCGAACACGAATTCCACGAATGGCACGAAT
>Ga0247610_10002487_pt1 | contig 21196 bp, 16 predicted proteins | sample 174DNAGHGhighgp2_FD_193483 | JGI IMG/M metagenome (GOLD analysis project Ga0247610, IMG submission 193483) | Sheep rumen microbial communities from Palmerston North, Manawatu-Wanganui, New Zealand - 1742 DNA GHGhigh gp2 | ecosystem: Host-associated > Mammals > Digestive system > Stomach > Rumen...
TGCCAGGAACCATCACCCAGATAGAGCCATCGTCCGATTGCAGCAGTCTGGAGGTGATAGACATCGGCGGAAACAACACCCATTACCAGTCGGTCGATGGAGTACTGTTGGACAAAGACATCAAGACTCTGATATGGTTCCCACAAGGACGAACAGCTGACTATCTGGTGCCCGGTAGCGTCACCACCATTGAAACGGGAGCTTTTCGTGGCAGCCAGTGTCGCCATATTACGTTAGGCAAGCAGATAACGGAGATTGGTGCCGGGGTCTTTGCCGGTTCACAGATAGAGTCAATGGCTATACCCGATGGCGTAGAGACCATCAGAAGCGGTCTGTTCCAGAATTGCGGAAAACTGCTGACGCTGACGCTGGGAACAGAAGCCCTTTTCCTGTCAAGCTATTTGTTTGAAGGCTGCCCTCTGACGGAGTTGCACCTGAAATCGGCAGACTTTATTCCCCACTGCGAGAGCGACACTTTTGCCGGTGCCGAGCAGTTGTTCAAGGAATGTACACTCTATGTACCCAAGGGCACCAAGCGGCGCTATCAGAACGCAGCATCATGGAGCCGCTTTGAGCGGGTGGTTGAGGAGTAGACAGGCAGCCTGCCACTGACGCACATATTGAGGATGCTGACGACCACCAGCCTCCGGCGGGAACTCGGCATCCAGGTCAGCATCTCATCATGTGCCATCGCTAACCGTTGATGATACTAACCACCGTAAGCCCACCGTTCCGGCCTGCCACAAAGGGGGAAAGACGCTGACCGTCACGATCGACCCAGGGAAGATAGAGAGGAAAATCCTTAAAGATAAAAGGCGCAGAGAACACATCGCCAACCTGCAGTTTTGAGGCATGAGCCTCCTCCACCCGGAAAAGGCTGTCGCCCAAACACTTCAACAGCAGTAGACGGTCAGGTGCCCACCCTATCTGCACACACGCACCAACGGACAAAGTAGCAGCATCAACATGTACAGTGGATAGAAATGACGAGTTGTAACGGTTGCTTGTACGCAGCCAGCGACAGAAATCATCAAAATCTATATAACCAATATATCTTGACAACTTGTCAAGCGTATGCAAACGAGGCTGGTGATGGTCGTTGACATAGCCCCACAAACGTTTCAAAGTTGATGGTGAGACATCGGTACTGGCGTGTTTGGCCAGGTAAAGAGAAAACTCCTCGAAGTCTGTCGTTGTCCGAAGCGGTTTTGAATATTTCTCCCGCACCAGCGTCAGCAGTTCTACAATCTCGGGTTTCAGTGGTTCCATCTTTATGTCTGATTTTTCCTTGCAAAGGTACAAAGAAGTAGGCGAAAAGCCAAATAATAATTGTAAAGAAAGTTATTTTTCGGAAAAAAGCGCTGTGGTGTCGGGAAAAATTTGTAATTTTGCGAAAGAGATTAGACAATACTCACTTTTATAACAATAAGAACAATGGCAAAAGTTTATGTATTCCTGGCTGACGGCTTCGAGGATGTCGAGGCCCTCATTCCCATTGACGTGCTGCGCCGCGGTGGCGTGGAGGTAGTAACGGTTAGCACCACTGACTTCCCACTGGTGGAGTCGGCTCATGGCGTGAACATCGAGGCCGACCTGCAGTTTGAACAGATTGACACCAGCGACGCCGACCTGCTGATGCTGCCAGGTGGCATGCCCGGTGCGGCTAACCTGATGGCCCACGAGGGTGTCTGCCAGGCTGTGCTGGCTCAGGCTGCCGCCGGCAAGAAGGTGTCGGCCATCTGCGCTGCACCGGCCGTGGTGCTGGCCGGTCTCGGCCTGCTGGAGGGTCGCAAGGCAACGTGCTATCCCGGCTTTGAGCAGGCGCTGAAGGACGGCGGTGCTGAGTACACGGCCCAGCTCGTCACCGTCGACGGCAACATCACCACCGCCGAGGGTCCCGCCGCCGCTTTCCCCTACGCCTATGAACTGCTCAGCCAGCTGGTGAGCCAGGAGGTGAGCGACCAGATAGCCGAGGGCATGCGGTTTAAACACCTGATGGCCTGATGGACTACGTTATCATTGTAGCAGGCGGCAAAGGTCTGCGGATGGGCAGCGACATACCGAAGCAGTTTCTGCCGATAGGCGGGAAGCCGGTACTGATGCGAACCATTGATCGGTTCCGGGAGTACTCTGCCGACTTGCAGATAATCTTAGTGTTGCCTGAAGCACAGCAGGCATACTGGCGCGACCTCTGCCGCCAATACCAATACCCCCTCCCTTCGGAGGGGGCAGGGGGAGGCTTTTACCTCTTGGCCAACGGCGGCGCTACCCGTTTCCACAGCGTACAGAACGGTCTGGCACTGGTTCCCGACGAGGTGCAGGGCGTGGTGGGCGTACACGACGGCGTGCGCCCCTTCCCGTCGGTCGACGTCATCAGCCGCTGCTACGAGACGGCACGCACGGCGGGTGCCGTGGTGCCCGTGGTGCCTGTGGTGGAAACGCTGAGAAAGATAGGCCCTATGAGCCCTATGGGCAGCACCACTGTGCCCCGTGACGACTACCGGCTGGTTCAGACGCCACAGTGCTTTGACATACAACTACTTAAAGCGGCCAACCGCCAGCCCTACAACGACGGCTTCACCGACGATGCCAGCGTGGTTGAAGCCTTTGGCCACGCCATCACCCTCGTCGAGGGCAACCGCGAGAACATCAAAATCACCACGCCCTACGACCTGAAGATTGCCGAAGTGCTGATAGGATGACAGATATACTTCAACAAGACCTGCAATACCTGGCGGGGGTAGGCCCTAACCGGAAGAAGATGCTGAGTCAGGAACTCGGCATCCAGACCTTCGGCGACCTGCTGGAGTACTACCCCTATAAGTATGTCGACCGCTCACGGGTGTACACCGTCCATGAGCTGACGGGCGACATGCCGTTTGTGCAGGTTGTAGGCACCATCCTCAGCTTCGAGACCTTTCAGATGAGTGCCCGCAAGGAGCGCGTGGTGGGCCATTTCAGCGACGGCACGGGCGTAATGGACCTGGTATGGTTTGGGAGCGGCGGGAAATATGCCAAGCAGAGCTACCGCATCGGCACGGAATACCTGGTGTTTGGCAAGCCTACGGTCTTCAACAACCGTATCAACATCACCCACCCCGACATTGACGAAGCCTCGAAGGTGGACACCTCGGCCATGGGCATGCAACCCTATTACAACACCACGGAGAAGATGAAGAAGGCCGGTCTCAACAGCCGTTCCTTGGAGCGTCTGACCAAGGCCCTCGTTGCCACGCTGAAAGAGCCGTTGGCCGAGACCCTGCCCGACTTCATCACCCAGCGCCTGCACTTAGTAAGCCGCGACGAGGCCCTGCGCTGCGTCCACTATCCGCAGAATGCCAGGGAACTGGAACGCGCCCGTGTCCGTCTGAAGTTTGAGGAGCTGTTCTTCGTGCAACTCAACATCCTGCGCTATGCCAGCGACCAGCGGCGGAAATACAGCGGCTATGTCTTCAGTCGTGTAGGCGACGTGTTTAACACATTCTATCATGACCACCTGCCCTTCCAACTGACTGAAGCCCAGAAGCGCGTTATCCGTGAGATACGCAAGGACATGGGCAGTGGCCGGCAGATGAACCGCCTGCTACAGGGCGATGTAGGCTCCGGCAAGACGCTGGTGGCCCTGATGTCGATGCTCATAGCCTTAGACAACGGCTACCAGGCCTGTATCATGGCACCGACGGAGATTCTGGCAGAGCAGCACCTGCAGACCATCATGCAGTTTCTGGGCGACATGCCCGTCCGTGTGGCGCTGCTGACAGGCATCGTCAAGGGGCGGCGCCGGCAGGAGGTGCTCGAAGGCTTGCTGGACGGCACCATCCACATCCTCGTGGGCACCCATGCCGTCATCGAGGATACCGTGCAGTTTGCCCGTCTGGGCATGGTCGTCGTCGACGAGCAGCACCGCTTCGGCGTGGCCCAGCGTGCCAAGCTGTGGCAGAAAGCCTCCCCTACGGGGGGAGGTTGGAGGGGGCTTCCCCATGTGCTTGTGATGACCGCCACCCCTATCCCCCGCACCCTGGCCATGACCCTGTATGGCGACCTCGACGTCAGCGTTATCGATGAGCTGCCGCCAGGGCGCAAACCCATTGTGACACAGCACTTTTTCGACTCACGCATCACGTCGCTCTACGACGGCATCCGCAAACAGATACGCCTGGGCCGTCAGGCCTATATCGTCTTCCCCCTCATTGAGGAGAGTGAGAAGAGCGACATGAAGAACCTGGAGCAGGGCTACGAGGTGCTGCAGCAGGCATTCCCGGAGTTCCGGCTGAGCAAGGTCCACGGCAAGATGAAGCCCGCCGACAAGGAACAGGAGATGCAGCGCTTCGTCAGAGGCGAGACACAGATGCTCGTGGCGACGACGGTCATCGAGGTCGGCGTGAACGTGCCCAACGCCTCGGTCATGGTCATCATGGATGCCCAGCGCTTCGGACTCAGTCAGCTGCACCAGCTGCGGGGACGTGTAGGCCGTGGTGCCGACCAGTCGTACTGTCTGCTGGTGACCCCTTACAAGCTGTCGGAGGACACCCGCAAGCGCATCGACATCATGTGTGACACCAACGACGGTTTCCGCATAGCCGAGGCCGACCTGAAGCTGCGCGGTCCCGGCGACCTGGAGGGTACGCAGCAGAGCGGCATGGCCTTCGACCTGAAGATTGCCGATATAGCCCGCGACGGCCAGCTGGTACAGATGGCTCGTGACGAGGCTCAGCTGGTTATTGACGACGATCCCACCTGCTCGTCATCCAAATACCAGTTGCTGTGGCAACGGCTGAAAGAATTACGCAAAACAAACATTAATTGGGGCGTCATTTCTTAAGCCGCGTAAACGTTTGAGTGTTAAAAGACACCAAAACAATGTTAACAAATCAGTGCAACTGTCAGTTTTCCGGATTTTTATTCGTATCTTTGCAACCGTGTTTTTTGCTCTTGCAGAAGACAGCAACGGTCTATAACCCAAAAACAAGGAAAATGATTAAAACTTTAAAGAATATTTTTGCTATAGCTATGGTGTCCATCGTCAGTATCCCCATGCAGGGACAAGACATGTTGGCACGCCAAGCCCCTATTGACCGAAAGATGAAAGCCGTGGACTCAGTGGCCCTGAACCGGCTCATCCAGATAGAGCAGATGGGAAGTCCCGCTGCCGACCTCTACCAAGACTGGGAGAACCAGTATGCTCACCGCGAGACGACACTGCCCGACACCTTCCGCATCGACCTGCGCGACTTCCACATGCCTACGGACAGCCGCGTGCTGACCTCGAACTTCGGAGCACGCTGGGGACGCCAGCACAAAGGCCTGGACATCAAGGTCTACATTGGCGACACCATCCGCGCCGCTTTCTCAGGCAAGGTCCGTGTGGTACGCTATGAGCGCGGTGGCTACGGCAACTTCGTCGTCATACGCCACTATAACGGCTTGGAGACCATCTACGGTCACATGTCACGCCATCTGGTCATACCCGATCAGGAGGTACGTGCCGGAGAGCCCATCGGTCTCGGTGGCAACACAGGACGTTCCACAGGCTCGCACCTGCATTTCGAGACCCGTCTGTGCGGTGTGGCCCTGAACCCCGCCCTGATGTTCGACTTCCGCAACCAGGACGTGACGGGCGACTATTACCTGTTCCGCCGCTCCACCTATTCGCGTGAGTCAGCCCAGGCCAACCGTCTGCGCGGCGTTGGTGGCACTGCTGTCAGTGATGCCGGCGACGAACTCTACACTCAGGTCTCCAGCAAGTCACAGAGAGCGCGTAGCAACACCCGCTTCCATAAGGTACGCCGTGGAGAGACACTCTACTCCATCGCCCGGAAACGCAACACATCGGTTAGTGCCATCTGCAAGCTGAACCACCTTGGAAAGAACATGAAACTGCGCGCTGGCCAGATTCTGAAATACAATTAAAAATCATCAACCTTCGACCTTAACTTTTTTCATGAAGAAGAAAACCATTCTTTGTGCTCTACTCATTTTGCTCACGTCGGGAAACATGGCCATAGGCAAGGTGAGAAAGACCGCAAAGAAGAAAGTTCAGCAAACGACGCACGTTACCGAAGGGGAGCGATACGAAGAGATTGACAACTTCGACTTCCTGTATGAGAACACTGGCGACGACCTGAACCTCGACTACAACACCCTAACGGTAAATAGCCTCTTGGACGAGGCCATGTCACATATTGGAGCCCGCTACCGCAGCGGCAGCAAGGGTCCCAATGCCTTTGACTGTTCCGGCTTCACCAGCTATGTCTTCAAGCAGTTTGGCTCCAGCGATATCGGCTGCTCCAGTCGCGACCAATATGCCCGTAACATGCCCGTCAGCCGCAACGACATGAAGCGCGGCGATCTGGTGTTCTTCAGTAGTCCCAGTTCAGGGCGCAAGGTGGGCCACGTGGGTATTGTTGTTGATGTTGACCCTATCAACAACACCTTCAACTTCATCCACGCCAGCAGCAGTGAGGGTGTGAAGATTTCCAACTCCAACGACGGCTTCTATGCCCGCCGCTTTATCGGCGTACGCCGCGTCTGGTAACGACAGCTATTCGTTTTAACGACAGCTATTCGTCTTATACGGCTTAAAAAATATCGGCGCCACTAACACGATGGTTAGTGGCGCCGACTTTTTATCGCTTTCTCAGAGGCATTTATTCACCAGTCTTCTGGTTAGAGAAGAACATACCGACACCCTCTACCAGACCTTTGTAGGAGGTCTTATAGGCCACGATTGTCAGACGGTCGCCAAGGGCAACACCCAGGTTGCCAAAGGTGCCCTTCTTGCCACCCCAGCCCTCGGTGACACCATAGATATAGACAGAACCCGTTTCATCCGTCAGGTTGAAGTTACCATAAGTCTCCAAGTCGTTCTTGGTACCATCCTCGGTAGCCTCGCTGACGATACCCGAAATCATGTAATAGGTATCCTTGCTGTCAGCCTTCTCGCGGAACTGTGCAATGGTGACAGTCTCAACGCTGTAGGCAATCTTCTCTACCGTGCCGCTGACCATCTGCGGGTTGTCCTTATAGGCACCACGCTTACCGACAACCGTCACGACATCGCCGACCTTGGCACCAAGCTCAATGAAGCCCTCAGCACGATAGACGAGCATCTTGCCAGAGTAGTCCTGGAGGTAGAAGCTCTTACCCTGCTTGTCGCTGGTGTACAGCTCAGTTATGATACCCGTGATGCGGAACTGCGTGTCGCCTACCTCAGCAGCGAGGAAGTCGGCCACAGGCACCTCCAGGATAGCACCCTTCTGACTGATGGTCGTCTGCGAGGTATAGCTCTTAGAGCCATTCTTGGTGGTGAAGGTCACCGTGGTAGAGCGGTCGCCACCGGCATTGGGCAGCGCACGGAAGGTGACGCTGTTAGCCGTGACAGCCGAGATGAAGAGCCAGTCGGCAGCATCTGCAGGAATCTCGACGCCGATGCCGTCGCCCTTGCAGGTGACAAAGGCAGTCACGTCACCACCCTCCAGAGGCAGGGCAGCATTTGAACTCAGGGAGTCGACCTTGATGAGCGACTTGTTGACTTTCAGCACGGTCACGTTAACCAGCTCGACAGTACCGTTATAGGTGGTCTTCGGACCCTCAACGGTGATCTCGTCGCCAATCTCGATACCCCAGGCAGCAATGGAGTTGTTCTGTCCGTCCCTGCCGTTCTTGTCGAGTGTACCATAGATGTAAATCTCGCCCGTACCGTCGTCCATATACCAGTTACCATAGGTCGTGTTGGCAATGCCAGTCACGGTACCTGTCACGCGGTAGGTCTTGGAGTCGGGACCTTCGAGGACCTGCTTACAGGTGGCTACAGAGACCTCGGCAACACCCTGGATGATATTAATCTCCTGGGTCTGGCCGCCGCAGTTCACCTTGACCACAGCCTGACGGCCTGCATAGGCCTCGGCGGTGAAGTTCAGCTTCGTCTCGCCGGCAGAGCCGCTCATGGGCGAGATGGTGAGCCATTTGGGCACCGTGCTTTCCACGATGCTCCAGTCGGCAGAGGTGGTAAGCGTCACGGAAGTGTTACCGCCATCCTTGTTCAGTGACACATAGGAGGTAGACACCTGGATGTTGTCAAGATACCTGGCATCGTCGTCTGAGCTACAACCTGTGAACATGGCTGCCACTGCTACGACTATCGGAATAAAATATCTCAGTTTCATCATATTCATTTTTCAATTATCAATTATCCATTAATTAAAGAAGTACTTCACACCAACAGAGGCATACCAGCACTGACCCAGTGTGTGGTAAGGCTTCCACATGTCGCTGTTTCCGCTGATACCCTTAGGAGTAGAGTACACGCCATAGCCCTGTGCGTCGACACCCTCGAGCTTCAGGATCTTAGAGTACTGCACACCATTGCTGGGCGAGGTGCTGAAGTCCTGGTTGGCAATCTTGGAGACGCCCCAGCTGGAGTTGAACAGGTTGAGCACGTTCTTGACGTCGAGGCTCAGCTGCAGCGTGTGCTTGGTCTTGCCGAGGTCAAGCTTGAAGTCGTGCTTGTAGCCGAAGTCTACGCGGTGTACCCAGGGAGAGTAGTGGCTGTAAGCCTCAGCATATTCGCCCTGACGGTTCTTCAGGTAGTCGTTGCTGTGAACAAAGTCCATGAAATTATCCATGTCAGCCTTTGAGGCAAAGCGGAACTCTGAGCCGCCCTGCAGCTGGCCATTGGCATAGTAGCCAACCTGGTCGTCGGTAGGCACGTAGACAGCATCGTAGGGATAGCCGTCGCCGTTGACATCGCTGGTCATGATATAAGAGGTGTTGTTACCGCCGCGCCAGGTCTCATAGATGAACGAGTAGTGGTTGCCGCTCTTGTCGTGGATGGTAGCGTTAGCCACGATACGGTCGGGAGTCACATACTGCGAGTTGTGCAGGCCTACGAAGTTCGGACCCTGTACGCAGGGGATATAGGTGAAGGCCGACGAAGCGTCAGAGCCCGGCATACCTGTCAGTTCCTTCGACACGGTGTGTGTATACGAAGCCATCAGGCTCATCCACTCGAAGGGCTGAGCCTCGAGCTTGGCATTGAACGACCAGCCATAGCCCTTGCTGGTGTTGTCGAGCACGAAGGCATTGGGCAGGTACTTACCATCCGCGTCGGTGTACTTGAAGTCCTGATAGAGGGCACGGTTGTCGGCACCGTTCAGGCGTGCGAAGCCACCAACCTCCTTGATGCTCCAGTCGCTGATGCAGACGGCATTGACGGTCTTGTTGAAGATAGCCTCAACCGAAGCTGTTAAGGGGAACGATACAGGAATCTGATAGTCGACGGCGATAGAGGTCTTCCACACCTGTGGCATCTTGAAGTCGGGGTTGACGGCGTTGATGGTAGAGCCGGCAGTGCCCTTGTCGGGAGAGATGTCCTGAGGACCGAGGCCCTTGCTGATGACATAGTCGCGCAGCTCGTTGCCCGTCATGATGTTGCCGTTGGCAAACTGCGTCATGTCGGTCTTCATGCCGCTGCTCTTGCCAGTGGCATTCCAGATACCCTTATACTGCACCATGTTAGAGTTGGTAGGCATGTTGGTGAAGAACACCAGGGGCAGACGTCCCGAGAAGAGACCGGTACCGCCGCGCACCTTCAGCGACTTGTCGCCAAAGACATCCCAGTTGAAGCCAACGCGGGGCGAGACGGTGAGCTTAGACGAAGGCCATGTGCCGGTGTCGATGTGACGTCCGTTGTAGTCCAGGTCGTAGATAGCATTGTTGGTCATCAGGTCGCCGTTGTTGAAGAACAGGCCATCGAGACGCAGACCGTAGGTCAGCTTCAGGTTGTCGAGGATGTTCCAGTCGTCCTGAAGGTAGATGCCCAGCTTGTTGAACTGTACGCGGGCAGCAGGCTCGCTCTCGCCACCATAGCCGTAGGTCAGAGCCACAATCTCCGGTGTGCTGTTGAACAGGGCAGCAGCGTTCAGCACGCCGTTGGTGTACATATCGTCGGTAATGTTGAAGCGATAGTAGCCCGTACCGTTACGCATATACATGTTGTCAGCCATCTGGTGCTCGAAGCTCACACCGGCAGTCAGCTTGTGTGCGCCCATGTAGTAGGTCACGTCGTCCTTAATGTTCCAGATGGTGTTGTGAACGGCGTTGTTCCATGTGAACAGCTCATAGCCCAGGGCCATGTAGTTGTTGCCGTCCTTGGTGATGTCGATGAAGGGGAAGGTGCCGGAGTCAGAGGCACGGATGTCGTCGAGTTTCGAATAGGTAGCCAGCAGCTGGTTCGACAGGTTCTCGGTGAAACGGCTGTTCAGGTCGAGTGAGAACGAGTGGACGAGGTTGTCCATGGCATACATAGAGTTGGCGAACGACATGGACGACTTCGACATACGGCCGTCGGTCATACGCGCGCCACCGTCCATGGACGAGGCGTTGGGCGACGACCAGTAGCGGTTCTTCGTATAGTTGTAACGGAAGGCCACATGGTGCTTGTCGTTGATGTTCCAGTCCAGACGGGCCAGGATCTTGTAGTTGTTCTCGTCGGCGGGGAAGCTGGTGTAGCTGCCCGTGTCGTAACCGTACTTCTGGGCCACGTAGTCAGAGACAGCCTGCAGGTCGGCAGCCGTTGTGCGCGACACGTAGTTGTCGGGGTCGGCGGGGTTGTCAGCGTCAGAGGCGCGCCAGCGGTTCACCACCGTCGGGGTCTTGGTCATCTCGCCGTTGACGAAGAAGAAGAGTTTGTCCTTGATGATGGGGCCGCCCAGGGTGAAGCCGTAGGTGGTCTTCTGGTCCTTGGCACGTGCACCGGTAATCTGCTCACGGTCCACGGCGTCGCCGCGCAGATTCTCGTTCTGGTGGTAGATATAGGCCGTACCCTTAAAGGTGTTGGTACCCGACTTCGTGATGGCGTTCACGCCACCGCCGATGAAGTTAGTCTGGCGCACGTCGTAAGGCGAAATCACCACCTGCAGCTCCTCGATGGCATCGATGGATATGGGGTTGCCGCCACCGGGCAGGTTGCTGCTAAGACCGAAGTTATTGTTGAAGTTGGCACCATCAACGGTAAAGTTTGCCGTACGTCCGTCGGCACCGGCAAAGCTCATGCCATTGCCGCCATAGGGCGACAGACGGGTAATATCGGTGATGGAACGGCTGACGGTGGGCAGATTGGTAATCTGTGCACTGGTAATGTTGGTAGCAGCGCCCATGTTCTCTACAGTCAGTTTCGTGGCCTTGCCGCTGATGACAATCTCGCCCAGCTCTGTGGCATTCTCAGAAATCCAGACAGAGAGGTTGTAGGTCTCACCCAGCTGAAGGACGACGCCCTTGATAGTCTTTGGCTGGTAGCCGACGTAAGAGGTTGTCACCTCGTAAGGGCCGCCGGTACGCATACCCTGAATAGAGAATCGACCGCTGGCATTGGTCACCGCTGTGTAGCGCGTACCTGAGGGGGTATGCACAGCCACAACCGTAGCACCGATGACCTCTTCGCCTGTCTGGCTGTCGAAGGTCACCTTACCTGCCATACTTGATGTCGTGATTTGCGCCATGACCGTTAACGAAAGTGTCAACAGCACGGACACCAGAAAGAACAATCTTTTCTGCATAAGTTTTTTAATTGTTTGTTAATAAATATACCAAATATAGGCTAACGCCGAAATCTGGTGATTAATTTCGGCTGCAAAATTAATTAAATTTTCTGATATAATGTTATTTTAAACTGCTTTTTTTCTAAAAAAAAAGAATCGTGTTTAAAACAGCGTAACACCCGTGTAAATACGTCCTGAAGATATGCCAAGACGGCGGGCAGAGAAATAGTCATCCACGTGGTCGAAAGTGCAAATACCAGCATCGGAAATGCTGGCGACAGGCGTGCCAAGGGCCTCCAGCAGCAGCCTGTTGCACAACGGCAGGTCGATGTGCCATTTCTCGTAGCGCCGACTGATGAGTTCCATGGGGAAACCGGCAACGCGGAAGCAGTCATAGACCTCCTGCCCCACCTCGAAATTCCTGAGCGAGATGCCCGGTCCTATCCATGTCAGCAACTGCTGGGGACGCGTGCCGTAGGCGTCGGCCATGGCGCTGACGGCAGCGTTGACGATACGCCCTACCGTGCCTCGCCAGCCGGCATGCACAGCACAGGCAGCATGGTGGGGCTCGTCATATAATATAATAGGTATGCAGTCGGCGGTACTGACGCCCACACAAGTATGTGGCAGATGGGTCATGACAGCATCGACACCCTCCAACAGCGCCTGTCGCTGTTCTGCCGTGAGACCGAAGAAGTCAGCCGTAATCTGCCTGACGGCAGTGCCATGCGTCTGGTGGGGTATAATGAGGCGGTCGGTGCTGTCGAGACCTATTTCACGGCATAGCAGGCGACGGTTCTCGGCAATGGCCTCCGGGCGGTCGCCACAATAGGCATTCACATTAAAGGTTCCGTAGTTGCCGGTGCTCACACCGCCGTGGCGGGTAGTGCTGAAAACCCTTACACCGGCCGGTGTGTCGTACTTGTGCAGCATGCCGCTGCCCTTACTGGCTGCCGGCATCACTCCTCCTCGTATTCAAAATCGTCGAGGTCTTCAATATCGTCGATGGCCTCCTCGTCAACGTACTCTATGTCCTCATCCTCACCCTCGTCGGCCAGCTCCTCCTGGAAGCGGGTCATATCCTTGTCACGGTGGGCAATACTCTCTGTTGTGGTGATGGCAGCCAGCTTGTTGCTCTCGGCATTCATCTCAGTCCAGAGCACGTCTTTCAGCTCGTCCAGACCATAGCCCGTGACGGCCGAGATGAACACCACGGGCAGGTCTTCCGGCAGTTCCTGCCTCAGCATCTCTATCAGCTCCTCGTCCAGCAGGTCGCACTTGGTGACAGCCAGCACGCGGTGCTTGTCCAGCAGTTCGGGGTTGAACTGCCTGAGCTCGTTCAGCAGTATCTCATATTCGCGCCTGATGTCGTCGGTATCGCCGGGTACCATGAAGAGCAGCAGCGAGTTACGCTCAATATGGCGCAGGAAGCGCAGGCCCAGGCCCTTTCCTTCTGCCGCCCCCTCGATGATGCCGGGGATGTCGGCCATCACAAACGACTTGCCGTCGCGGTAGCCCACGATGCCCAGTGAGGGCTCCATCGTGGTGAAGGGGTAGTTGGCAATCTTCGGCTTGGCGTTGCTGAGCGCCGACACCAGCGTCGACTTGCCGGCATTGGGGAAGCCCACCAGACCGACATCGGCCAGCAGCTTCAGTTCCAGGATGACGGTCATCTCCTGCATCGGCTCACCGGGCTGGGCATAGCGCGGCGCCTGGTTGGTGGCGGTGCGGAACTGGAAATTGCCCAAGCCGCCGCGCCCCCCTTTCAGCAACAGCACCTCCTGCCCGTCGTAGGTCACGTCGCAGACGTACTTGCCGGTCTCGGCATTGTAGACCACCGTACCGCAGGGCACGTCGATATAGATGTCCTTGCCGTCGGTGCCATGACACTTGTCGCGCCCGCCGTTGCCGCCGTGCTCTGCATAGATATGACGCTCGTAGCGCAGGTGCAGCAGCGTCCAGTAGTTGTGGTTGCCACGCAGGTAGATGCTGCCACCCTTGCCGCCGTCGCCGCCGTCGGGCCCGCCGTTGGGGTTGTACTTCACATGACGGAGATGCATCGACCCCCGTCCGCCCTTGCCCGAGCGACACAGTATCTTGACGTAGTCTACGAAGTTAGATTCCATCTACAACCTTACAAATATCAGCAAAGATGCGATCCAGTTCGCCGAAACCGTCAATATGGTAGTGAATACCCTCTTTCGCGTACCACTTTATTAGTGGCTGCGTCTGCTGGTGATACACCGCGAGGCGCTTCTTGATGGTCTCCTCGTTGTCATCGGCCCGTCCGCTCTGCTGACCACGCAGCAGCAGGCGCTTCATCAGCTCATCCTCGGGGACATCCAGCTCCAGCATGGCAGCCACGCGGTCGCCACGCTCGCTGAGCATGGTTTTCAGGGCCTCGGCCTGGGGGATGGTGCGGGGGAAGCCGTCGAAGATGACACCCTTATGGTTGCGTCCCAATCTGTCGTAGACCGAAGCCAGAATGCTGACCATCAGGTCGTCGGGAATCAGGTTTCCCTTGTCTATAAAACTCTGAGCCGTCTTGCCCAGTTCTGTTCCTTTCCTGATTTCGGCACGCAGCACGTCGCCGGTCGAAATGTGGTTAAGGCCGTACTTCTCAATGAGCTTGTCGCTCTGTGTGCCCTTTCCTGATCCGGGGGCACCGAAAATAACAATATTCTTCATACTCGTTAAGTCCCCTCAACAAAGATGAGGGAGATGGGGTTTATGGTTCTAGTTTGTATAAGTCTTTAAGTCCGCGGCCCTGCTGGTCATAGTCCAGACCATAGCCCAGGATAAAGTCGTTAGGGATGGCGAAGGCCACGTAGTCGAGCTTCAGGTCTTCCTTCAGTTTCTCTGGCTTGAAGAAAAGTGTACACACCTGTACTGAAGCCGGGTTCCGGGTGCCCAGCTGCTCCATCATGCGCTTGATGGTCAGTCCGCTCTCCACGATGTCCTCCACAATGACGACGGTACGCCCGCTGAGGTTTTCGTTGATGCCGATGACCTCGTGAACCTTACCTGTCGACGTGGTGCCCTGATAAGAGGCCAGCTTGACAAACGAAATCTCACACGGTATGGTCATCTCGCGCATCAGGTCGGCAGCAAAGATAAATGCACCGTTCAACACCGCAAGGAACAATGGGTTCTTGCCTTCCAAGTCACGGCTCATCTGCTGCGCAACCTCTCTGACACGCTGCTTGATGTCGGCCTCACGCATCGAAATCTCGAACGTCTTATCCTTAATTTTAACCTTACTCATATTGCCTCATGATAAATTTTTCGGCAAAATTACAAAAAATCTTCCAAAGAAAGCCATAGATTACCATATTTTTTGTATTTTTGCCGTCAGAATGAAGATATTCACGAGTGCTCAGATACGTGAGCTGGATAAATATACGATTGAACACGAGCCCATCAAGTCGATTGACCTGATGGAGCGTGCAGCCAAGACATTGGTACGTGCCATTGCCAAACGGTGGGCACCGACGGTGCCGGTGGTGGCCTTTGCCGGCCCTGGCAACAACGGCGGCGACGCCCTGGCTGTCAGCCGTCTGCTAACGGAGATGGGCTACAAGGTGCAGACCTATCTGTTCAACATCGGCAGCCATCTGTCGGCCGACTGTAACGAGAACAAGAAGCGCCTGCTTGACAACAAGCGTGCCAAGGCCTTGTTTACCGAGGTGACACTTGAGTTTGACCCGCCGCTGCTGGAGCGTGGCATGCTGGTCATCGACGGTCTCTTCGGTTCTGGTCTGAACAAGCCTCTCAACGGCGGCTTTGCATCACTGGTAAAGTATATCAACGCCTCGCATGCCGAGGTTGTCAGCATCGACATGCCGTCAGGACTGATGACCGAGGACAACACCTACAACGTCAGAGCCAACATCGTCAGGGCCACCCTGACGCTTACCCTGGGACAGAAGAAGCTGTCGATGCTCTTTGCTGAGAACCAGACCTACATCGGCGAACTGCAGGTGCTCGACATCAACCTGAGCCGTGAGGGGATAGAGAAAATAGACTCGCAGTACACGATGCTGGAAGCAGCAGATGTCAGTCCGCTGCTGCACACCCGCTCACCCTTCGCTCACAAGGGGTCAATGGGCAACGCCCTGCTCATCGCCGGCAGCTACGGCATGGCCGGGGCCGCCATCCTGGCCACAGAAGCCTGTCTGCGTGCCGGAGCCGGCAAGGCCACGGTACACACGCCGCGCAAGAATGTCAGCATCATGCAGGTAGCCATACCTGAAGCCGTGCTGCAGATAGACCGTGAGGAGACCATCTTCGCAGAAGCCGTCGACGCCGAAGACTTCCAGGCACTGGGCATAGGACCGGGTCTCGGCACCAGTGAGCAGACAGCCATCGCCGTCATCTCACAGCTGCGGCGCACACAATGCCCCCTGGTAGTTGATGCCGATGCCATCAACATCCTGGGCAACCACCGTTCCTGGCTCCAGCAGCTGCCCAAGGACATCATCATGACGCCACATCCCAGGGAGTTCGACCGGCTGGAAGGGCACTCTGCCGACAGCTACGAACGGCTGTCGAAGACCCGCGACCTGTCACAACGCCTGCAGGCCCACATCATCCTGAAAGGCCATTACTCGGCACTCTGCTGTCCCGACGGCCATATCGTGTTCAACTCTACGGGCAATGCCGGCATGGCTACTGCCGGTAGCGGCGACGTACTCACCGGACTGCTCACAGGGCTGCTGGCCCAAGGCTACACCCGGCGTGAAGCCTGCATCGTAGGCATGTACCTGCACGGTCTGGCCGGCGACATTGCAGCCCGCGAGACGGGCGAGGAATGCCTGCTGGCCCGCGACATCATACGCTGTCTGCCGAAGGCTTTTGGCGCGCTTCGCACTCATGAACGATGAACAACGAATAAAGCACAATGATTTCAATATGACTTACACAAAAACCACCGGTATCAAGACAACCATAACAAGGCTGCTCAAAAAGCCACTCTTCCTCATTCTCTGTTCATTATACATGAGCCCCGCAGGGGCGCAGACCGCCACCAGCGCCTACCAACCCGGCGTCACCCCCGACGGAGCCGTCTACTTCCTGCCGACAACAGCCGTCCGCGTCACGGTACGAATGGAGAAGGCCGTCTACACCCCCGGCGACTTTGCCCTCTATGCCGAACGCTTTCTGCGACTGAAGGATGTGCCTACAGAACCTAATACCGCCTACCGCATCCTGTCAATCAACCAGACAGCCATCGGCGTGCCCGACACTTCGAAGGTCTTTAGCGTGAAGTTCAACAACAAGACATCGGCCATCAACATGGCCCTGTCGGAAGACGGCATCATCCTGGCCCTCAACACCCAGCCTGTGCCACAGGCCTCCCCCACCCCCTTCAAGGCTGCTCCCAAACCGGCTGCCGTCAATCCACGTCAATACATGAACGAAGAGATTCTGGCCGCCGGCAGTCTGGCAAAGATGGCCCAGCTCACGGCTCAGGAAATCTACGACGTCCGCGATAGCCGCAGCCAGCTCATCAAGGGCCAGGCCGACTTCATGCCCAAGGACGGTGAGCAGATGAAGATGATGCTCGGACAGATGGACCAGCAGGAAAAGGCGCTGACGAGCCTCTTTGCCGGCACCACCGCCCGCGACACCATCGAGCGCACCTTTGTCATCGCCCCCAGCGGCGAACTGACGATGCAGCCGCTCTTCAGGTTCTCGAAACGCTTCGGACTCGTTGACAGCGACGACATGAGCGGCGAGCCCTATTCTATCTGCGTGCAGAACCAGACGCAGCTGCCGGCTACCGATGCCGTGCAGGCCGCCAAGAGGAAGAAAGCCGAAAACGGGTTCTACTATAACATACCGGGAAAGATGCGCTGTATCATCTACAAAGGCAACAAGGCCGTCAGCCAGGAGGACTTCCCCGCCGCACAGTTCGGCAACGTCGAACTGCTCAGCGGCGACCTCTTCAACAAGCACTATGGCACGCGTCTGCGGATGAACCCCGTCACCGGCGGCATCGACAAATTAGAGGCCGAACAGCCCAAATAAGTCAGCATGAGGGGGAAGCAATGTTGCTTCCCCCTCATGCTTTTCAGAAGTCCAGGTTCTGTCCGCGGTAGAACCTGAGCAGCGCCTGCTGGTAGAGCAGCTCGTAGCGGGCCTGCACCAGGTCCGACTCTGCCCGCAGGTAGCTGTTCTTAGCCTCGTTGAACTCGGTCATGGTGGCCTTGCCGTTCTCATACTTGGCCTGCATCAGCCTGAAGGCATCGGCACTGCTGACAGCGGCCACCTTGCTGCTTTCGTGCTTGGCACGGGCGGCGGTGGCGTTCAGGCACACCTGCTGTATCTCCTTATAGAGCGTTTTCTTGGTGTTGTCCAGCAGCAGCTGCTGGTTCTCCTGCTCCACACGTGCGCTGCGGACGCTGTTGCGCGTCTGGAAGCGGTTGAAGATGGGGACACTGAGGTTCAGCCCTATATACTGCGAGAAATTGTTCTTCAGCTGCGTACCAAAGGCGTCTGAGGTAAAGCCGCTGGTGGTGTAATAGTTAGTGCCGAGACCACCGCTCAGGCTGAGCGTAGGGTAATAGCCTGCCTGTGCCATCTTGATGTTGTGCGAGGCAGAGCGCAGGCGCAGCTGCTGCGCCAGAATCTCCGGCTTCAGACCGAGTGCCTCGGCATAGACGGCATCGGGTGAAGGGAGTGTAGAGTGTAGCGTGTAGCGTGCAGAGTTTGCTGCCGCCGTGTCAGGACGTACCACGTCGAAACCGTCGGGGGTCGGGAGTTCTAAGAGCTGGGTCAGCGTGAGGATGGCCAACCGGGTGTTGTTGTCGGCCTGCGTGGCTGTCAGCTGGCTGCCGGCCAGTGTGGCCTGCTGCTGCGACAACTGCGCACCGCTGGCCTTCCCATTATCGACCATGGCCTGCAGACGGGCCACCTGCATCGAGTCGATGGCTATCTGGCGGTGTGCCACCTCAGCTATCTCCTGGTTGTAGAGTATCTGTACGTAGGCCTGCGCCACCTGCATGCGGATATCGTTCTTGGCCTTCTCCAGGTCGGCGGTGGCTGCCTCTAAGTTCAGCTGGTTCATCTTGATCTGGTTGGGAATCTGGAAGCCCGTGAACAGGGGGATGCTGGCGCCCAGCGAGAACGATGTCGACGAGGTGTTGGTGTTCGAATACGTGTTACTGGCCGTCAGTCCGCGTCCAAAGGAAAAGTTCTGGCCTACCGACGCGCTGACGTCGGGCAGCCGCATCGACTTGGCGTTGTTCAGCTGAATATCCTGCTGCCGGCACTGGTTCTCCTGCTGGCGGATGCTGATGTTGTGGCTCACGGCATAGTCGCAGCATTCGCGCAGCGTCCACAGCTTCTGCGCCCCTGCGGGGCAAAAGCACAAAGTAGAAAGAACAAATAATAAAGCCCTGCGGCTATATCTCATCGCCTGTTTGTTCATCTTTATTTCCTTTATTCATTATTCATTATTCATTATTCATTAGCGTAGCGCATTAGCGTAGCGCATCAGCGTAGCGCATTACTCCTTGTCATCGGTAATAATCTCCGGCCCCCGCACCTTGTCGCCGGCGGCCACGCCCTTCTTGATTTCAATGTTCACGCCGTCAGAGAGTCCTGTCACCACCGGCGTCCGCTCGTAGGTCTTCGCCTTGCCCTCACCTTTCACTATATATACAAAGGTGGAGTCGCCCCTGAACTCAATCGCACTCTCTGGCAGCGCGAGGGCCTTCTCTACCGATGCCAGCACAATCTCGGCGTTGGCACTGTAGCCCGAGCGTATGTTGCTGCCCTCCTTCAGCGACACGGCAGCCTTAATCTCAAACTGGTTGGCACCGTTCTGCTCTACAGCCTTGGGCGAGATATATTCCAGGGCAGCATCGAACGACATGTCCTGCAGCGCACCGATGGCAATCTTCAAAGGCACGCCCAGGGTCAGCTGTCCCACCTCGGTCTCGTCGATGTTGCCACGGAATATCAGGTCGTTCATGTTGGCCACCGTGGCAATGGTCGTGCCGTCGTTAAACGTATTGCTGTTGATGACGGAGTTGCCCACCTTGACGGGGATGTCGAGGATGACGCCGCTGATGGTACTGCGTATCAGCGTGCTGCTGGCCTTGGCATTCGACTTCGACACACCGTCGCGCACCACCTGAAGGGCATCCTCGGCGGCAGCCTTCTCCTCACGGGCCTGGCGCAGCTGCTGGCGCACCTTGTCGTACTCATCGTCAGACACTAACTGCTGGTTGTGCAGCGACTCCTCGCGCTGGAAGTCCACCTCAGCCTGCTTCAGGTTCAGCTCTGCCAGGCGCACCCGGCTCTCGGCGTTGCTCAGCTGTCCCATGTCGGGAATCACCTTCACCTTGGCGATGACGTCGCCGGCCGTGACATACTGCCCCGGCTCTTTCAGCAGTTCGGTGATGATACCCGAAATCTGGGGTTTCACATTTACCTCGTTCCTCGGCTCTATTTTGCCGGTGATGATGGTGGTTTTCCGGATGTCCTTCTGCTCAGGCACGAACTCTGAGTAGACAACCTCCTTGGGCTGGCTCTTCTGCCAGAGGAACACGAATGTCCCGATGAAAAGCAGCGCAATGACCGCTGCAATAATCAGTTTACTGTACTTTTTCATATCATTATTCTTTATTCATTATTCATTAGGCCGCAGGCCGCCTACTCATCCCTCATGGCATCGACGGGCTTGATACTCATGGCCCTGCCGGCGGGAGCCAGACCAGCCAGCACACCTACAATGCCCACGGCAAGGGCGGCGACGATGGCTGTCCAGAAGCCCACCTGGAAGTGGGCGGTCAGTATGCCGTCCTCGGTGTTCGCCAGCTCCAGCATCTGCAGTATCATCACGGCAAAGAGGATGCCGCTCATGCCCGCCACCATCGTCAGCACGATACTCTCGCTGATAATCTGACTGAGAATCATGCGGGGTGTGGCACCGATGGCACGCCGTATGCCTATCTCCGTTGTCCGCTCGCGCACGGTGACCATCATGATGTTCGACACGCCGATGGCTCCGGCAAAGAGGGTGCCGAGACCGACGAGCCAGATGAGGAAGTTGACGCCACGGAACAGGTTGTCCAACAGCTGGAACAGCACCTCGGTATTAAACACCATCGCCCCCTGTTCGTCGGTAGGGTCAACAGCATGGGCACGGGCCACAGTCTCACGTATCCGTGGTGTGATGCTCGACATCACCACACCGGGCTTACCCGTCACGGCTATCATGTCGATGGTGTTGCCCCGGTTATAGGCCTGCTGCATGAAGGTGAGCGGCAGTATGACCACCGTACCGGCATCTGCGCCGAAGTTCAGGCCGTCGGTCATGTTATAGTCTACCCCCACTATCTGATAGTAGATGTTGTCAATGCGGATACGCTTGCCGCAGGGGTCGCCGCCACCTGGGAACAGCTCCTTGTAGGTCTTTTTCTGGATGACGCACACCTTACGGTGATCGCGTATGTCGGCCTCGTCAATAAACCGTCCGTAAAACAGCTTCGGCTCGTTCACCCGCTGGTAGTCGGGCATGGCACCGTTGACACCGATGCTGGCCTTGCGGTCGCCGTAATAGGCGGAGCCGCCATTGCTGAAGAGCACGGGTGTCACCACGTCGAGTTCGGGCACCGCCCGCTTGATGCGGCCTACGTCCCTGTAGTCCA